>Ga0070686_100000020_pt1 | contig 132753 bp, 118 predicted proteins | sample KBSS23LmetaG_FD_65654 | JGI IMG/M metagenome (GOLD analysis project Ga0070686, IMG submission 65654) | Switchgrass rhizosphere microbial communities from Kellogg Biological Station, Michigan, USA - KBS S2-3L metaG | ecosystem: Host-associated > Plants > Roots > Rhizosphere ...
GAACTGCATCCAGCTTGTACTCGCGCGTGTACTGCCTTCGCTTCTCCCCCATGGGTCCACCTCCTCACCCGAACCTACGGGCTTATCTCGGTGTCCACCATCGCGGGGCAATCCCACTCCTTGTCTCTGAACGACTGCGTTTCCAACGACGTCAGAACGGCATTCCCACCGTGAGATACAGCGTGCTGCTTTCCCCGCGGGCGTAGGCGATGGTGGCCACGCGGCTGAGCGTCTGGAACGACAGCCCGCCGCCGTACGCGGTGTGCCAGTCGCCCGGCGAGTCGCCGTCCAGGTACACGCGCCCGGCGTCCACCAGGCCGAACGCGCCCAGGTGCGTGCGCGCGATCCCCAGGTTGAGGTAGGCCAGCCGCGCCCGCAGCTCGGCCGAGCCGAACAGCGACGCGTCGCCGCGGAAGCGCTGGTACGGGTAGCCGCGCAGGTTCATGGGCCCGCCCACGAACGCCGACTCCTGGAAGGGATAGTCGCCGCCGGCGAGCTGCCCGCCCGCCCGCAGCGCCAGCGTGGGCCCGAAGCCGCCCGGGATCGAAAGATACCCCTCGGCCTCGCCCTCCACGCGGCCGAAGGCGCCGCCCAGGTCGCTGCCGTAGCCCGACACGTTGACCAGCGCGCGGCCGCCGCGGCGCGGGTACATCACGCTGTCGCGCAGGTCGAGCGCGGCGCCGGCCACGGCCCCCGCCTGCCAGAAGGTCTCGTCGCCCAGCACGCCCGCGTGCGGCGCCGCCAGCGTGCCGGGGTCGGTCCACTTGGCCGCGGGGCCCGCGTAGAGCACCAGCGACGACGACGGGCGGAGCTGGTAGGCCGCCTGCACGCGCACCTGCGTCTGGTCCACCTCGTAGCGGTCGCGGTCGGGGTCTTCGGGGCTGTCGTTGCCGAAGCCGTGGAAGCGCACGTCCTCGAAGTTGCTGGCGCGCGCGTTGAGCCACACCGACGCGGGGCGGTTGGTGATGTAGCGGTCGTAGTGCAGCTGCGCGCCCACGCCGTTGTGCTCGAACGGCGCCCACAGGAAGCGCAGCCCCACCTGCTCGGCGTGCGGCGACCGGCGGAAGCCGTAGCGCTTCCACTGCGGGCCGATCCCCACCACCGGCCCGATGTTCAGCTCCCAGCTGGCGAAGGGAGCCAGCAGGCTGGAGGTGGTGCCCCAGTCGCGCGGCGGGGGCGGGTTGCCGAGCAGGGTGGTGGGGCGCGGCGGGCTCCACTCGCGCTCGTCCACCTTCGCCTCGCCCCCGGGGGTGAAGGTGTTGTCGCCCTTGTCGTCGTAGAACACCGTGCGCCGCCCGCCGCCGGCGGTGCTCTCGTCGGCCAGGCGGTCGTCGCCACCGCCGCCGATGATGCGCACCAGGATGCCGGTGCCGGGCGTGGCGCCGCGCACGGTCGCCCGGTCGCTGCCGCCGTGCAGGTACAGCCGCACCTCGCGCGTCTCGTCGGGGGTGAACACGCGGTGGTAGTACGGCGCGCCGCGGTCGGCCGCGGTCCGGATGGTCACCTCCACGCCGCCGTCGGGAAGGCGCGCCACGTCGGCGGTCTCGGCCTTGTCGGTGGTGTGGACGTCCACCTCGCGGGAGAGCAGCGCGTAGTGCTCGGCGGCGAACTCGGGGAGCGCGTCGCGGCGGGCCTTGAGGATGGAGGCCAGCTCTTCGCCGCCGGCCGCGAACCAGGACGGCGGCACGCGGCGCACGGCGTCGTCGATCACCGCGTCGGTGAGGCGCGAGCGGATGAAGCGCGAGGTTGAGTCCCACGCGGCGCGGGGGAGGCCGGCCAGGATCAGCCGGTCGAGCTCGGCGGGCTGGTTCTCGTAGCGCCGCAGCCTGTCGTACTCGGGCTCGAAGTGCACCAGGATGGGCACGATGGAGCGGCCGATGCCGGGGATCAGCCCTTCCTGGTCGTTGAAGGCGTTGTCGCGGTCGCGGGGGATGGGGCGCCACCAGTGGATGCCGCCCGTGTCGAAGCGCGCCCAGCGCCACTGGTCCCAGTGGCGGTCCCAGTCGCCCACCAGCAGGTCCATCAGCCGCGCGGTGAGGAAGGCGCGCGCGTCGGGGCGCTCCTCGGGGTCGTCCTCGACCTTCTTGCGGAAGTCTTCGCTGCCCTGCACGTCGCGCGAGCCGGCGAACCCGTCGATGGGCCGCTCTTCCACCATCCCCAGGCGGCCGCGGAAACGCTCGCGGAACTCGCCCAGGAAGGGGTGGTCGGGCATCACGTAGTAGCGGGGCGTGGCGTGCAGAACGCCCACCGCGTCGAGCAGCGGCGGCACCATCAGCGCCGAGCCTGGGTTCTTTCCGCTCACCAGGTCCTGCAGCACGCGCTGGGGAAGGGTGCCCTTGAAGTCGGCCGGGAGCGCGGGGGTGACGTTCTTGTCCACCGAGCGGAAGACGTACTCGCGCCCGTTCCTCGCCTTCAGCCGGAGCGACTCGGTGCTGAACCCGCCGCCCTCCTGCTCCACCGTGAGGCCGCCGGCGAAGGTGTCGGGGTTGAGCACCGGCGCCTGGAAGGGCGCCGTCCACAGCTCGCGGTAGCTTTCGCCCAGCAGCAGCGTGCGCACCCCGCCGGCCCGGTACTGCGGCCCGGCCACGGCCTGCACCGTCTGGTCGGGGCGCTGCGCGTGCCCTCCGCGCGCGCAAACGGTGGCCGCGACAAGCAGAAGGGCGCTCGCAGGCGCCCGCAGTCGTTGGAGCATGGGATGGGTCTCCGGATCCGGACGCGCGCCTCGCGCAGCCGGCACGGCCGCGCGAGGACGCCGAAATGAACTGCGCGGAACGGAACATCCGTGCCGCGAGGCCCGTGGGCAAGCATGTCGTGGGCGGAGCGGACTTCTGAACGCGCCAGGGACACCGTCCGACGCGGAGAGCGGACGCGTCTGCACGGTCGCGGAGCACGGCGGCGAGACGGGGCGGGGACATCGTCACAGCGCGCCAGGAGGACATCGACACGGGCGGCTGAAGCCACGAGCTGGAACAATGGGAAGCCTCGCAGAATGGGGGAGGCTGATCTGCGCGGATCGGGCGCGGAGAGGTGCGGCGTCGCCACGAGCGAGGGGCGGCTCGCGACCTCGCGGCGTTCGGAGATGCCGCGGATGGGCAGGATGCGTGAGTGATGCGCGCCCGGAGGGCCGGGACGCCGCCGCGCGTGCACGAACTCGACGGATCGCGGGGGGGGAAGCCCGGCGCGGTGGTGGCCCGGCGCCGTTGGCAACGGCGGTATCGTTGCCTACGGCGCGCGCAGCCCGGTTCGGCGTCCAAGCGCCGAACACGCCCAAACCAGGCGTACCATCGTCAGCCTCCCGCTACCCTACGCCCTCCACCCCGCCGCATTCAGGCGCCGGTCGAGGTCGTAGGCGGCGCTGATCAGCGACAGGTGGGTGAACGCCTGGGGGAAGTTGCCCAGGTGCTCGCCGCTCTGCCCCAGCTGCTCGGCGAACAGCCCCAGATGGTTGGCGTAGCCCAGCACCTTCTCGAACACGAAGCGCGCCTGCTGCAGGTCGCCGCCGCGCGACAGGCACTCGGCGTACCAGAACGAGCAGATGGTGAAGGTGCCCTCGTCGTCGCTGAAGCCGTCCACCTTGCCGCCGCGGATGCGGTAGCGGCGTACCAGCGAGTCTTCCACCAGCTCCTCGGTGATCGCCTTCATGGTGCTCCGCCAGCGCGGGTCGGTGGGGCTGATCACGCGCAGCAGCGGCATCAGCAGCGCCGACGCGTCGAGCTCGTCGCTGCCGGCGTGCTGCACGAACGCCTGCTTGCGCGGGCTCCACATGTCCTCGAAAACGCTGCGGTACATCTGGTCGCGCACCTCCAGCCAGCGCACCAGCGGCGCGGGAAAGCTGCGGCGCTGCGCCAGGCGCACCGCGCGGTCCACCGCCACCCAGCACATCACCCGCGAGTTGAGGAACTCCTGCTTCCCCCCGCGCACCTCCCAGATGCCGTGGTCGGGGGTGCGCCAGTTGTCGCACACCCAGTTCACCAGCGCGGTCAGCCGCATCCAGAAGTCGTGCGAGACGGGCTGGCCGTACTTGTCGTACAGGTACACCGAGTCCATCAGCGCGCCGTAGATGTCGAGCTGCACCTGCTTTCCCGCGCCGTTGCCCACGCGCACGGGGCGCGAGCCGCGGTAGCCCTCCCAGTCCAGCTCCAGCTCCTCCACGTCCTCGCCGCCGTCGATGCGGTAGAGCGGCTGCAGCGGGCCCATCTCCTTGAGCTCGTGGCTCAGCCCCTCGAGCCAGCCGATGAAGGCGCCGGTCTCTTCCGTCATCCCCAGCCGGATCAGGGCGTAGAGGGTGAAGGCGGCGTCGCGGATCCAGGTGTAGCGGTAGTCCCAGTTGCGCGCCCCGCCGATGCGCTCGGGGAGCGAGAAGGTGGGCGCCGCCACCAGCGACCCGTGCGGCTGCGACACCAGCAGCTTGAGCACCAGCGCCGAGCGATGCACCTCGTCGCGCCAGCGGCCGGTGTAGGTGCTCTGGCCGATCCACCGCCGCCAGAAGTTGGTGGTGCGCTTGAAGGCGGCGGCCGCGTAGTGCGGCTGCGAGGCGGGCGAGTCGCCCTCCAGGTCGCCCACCTCCAGCACGAAGGTGGCCGATTCGCCGTGCTTCAGCGTGAACTCGGCCACCGCCTGGCCCTCCTGGTGCCGCAGCGCCGTGGACGACCAGAGGCGCGCCGCGACGTCGCCCGTGGCGGGGAGGAAGAGGGCGTACCCGTCGTCACCCGTCAGCTTGTGGCCGGCCGGAGCGTAGCCGAACCGCGGCGCGCACCGCATGCGAAAGGCGATGTCGCCGCGCACCGCCTTCACCCGGCGCACCAGGCAGCGCACGCGCGGGTTGTCGCCCACGGCCATGAAGTCGGAGATCTCGGCCACGCCGTCGGCCGAGAGGAAGCGCGTGAGCAGGACGTTGGTGTCGGGGAGGTAGAGCTGCTTGTGGCGCGCGTCGTTCAGCACGGGCTTCAGCTGGAAGATGCCGCCCTTCTCGCGGTCGAGCAGCGACGCGAACACGGGCGGCGAGTCGAAGCGCGGGGCGCACATGAAGCCGACGGTGCCGTCGAGCCCCACCAGCGCCACGGTGTGAAGGTCGCCCACGATGCCGTGGTCTTCGATGGCCGGAAACTGGTTCACGTGGGCTCCGCCGTGAGTGATCGTTCGCGCCGTTGGCATCCGCTCGCGACGCGGGACAACTGCCGGACCGCGGGTTGGGCGTGTTCGGCGCCCCGGGCGCCGAACCGGGCTGCGCGCTGCGTAGGGCACGATACCGCCGTGCCCAACGCAGCCGGGCCACCAGCGGCGCCGTGGTGTGCCTCCGTGGACGTTTCCGCGCGCGCCGCTGCCGTCCCGGCCCTCCGGGCGCGCATCCCTCACGCTCCGGGCGTCTGCCCGTCCATCCCTCGTCCGCCGCCCCGCCTCCTGGCGCCCCGCCTTTGCGAAGATCAGACCGCGCCGGCCGGCGTAGCACGATCCTGCACGTCCGGCGAGCATCCGCCCGGGGGCAGTCTCCGCTTCCTCCGCAGTTCTCCGCTTCCTCCGCTCTCTCCGCTGCTCCGTGTTCACCGCCGTTGCCGTTCCGTCCGGTGAATTCGAAGGGAGATGCCGTCAGGTGCGGGACGATGCCGTTGGATCAGTCCGCGGAGGGATCGGCTGAAGGGAGCGGCGCAGCAGCAGACGGTCGAGCGCCGCGGCCAGCGCGACCCCGGCGGCGTAGCAGACCAGGTCGCTCCACAGGAAGCCGAAGCCCAGCACCAGCCCGCCGAGCCGGGTGTGCCGCACGGATTCGATCCACGGCGCGTGGTACAGCTGCCCCAGCTCGACCGCCAGCGAAAATGCCGCCGCAGCCACGGCCACGCGCGCGGTGGACGCACCCCGCCACACCGCCGCGATCAGCAGGAACACCATCGCCGCCCACAGCACGTCGCCCGCGTACGCGCCCACGAACGCGGGGAGCGCGCCGCGAGACCGGCGCGACGCCAGCCCCAGCGCGATGGTGAGCGCGGCCAGCGAAAGGGATCGAGCGCGGGATCGGCAGACGAGTGGTGGCATAGGGGTCTGCCAGGGCGAGATGGGAAATTCTTTCGAATCCACGGATTCGGATCTACGGAACGTGCACATCCGCCCTCCGCGCGAACAGCCCACGGACGTCGCGGATCCCGCCGACACTCCGTGGCGGGAGCGGCGCATACGACCCGTCGGCGCTCCCAATCGGCCCTGTCAGGTACGGCGACGCTGCCGCCATGTCGCTTTCCACGAGACCCGCCCTAGCCGGGCACGGTGCCGACGGGGCGAAATCGCGTCGACGCTCTTGCCAGCGCGTGGCGGGACGCATATCGTGGTGCTACTCCAGCCGTAGCACACCTTTCCCGCGAAAACCCGCGCCACCCCGGCACTCCGCGCCTTCGTGGAGCCCGCCGCGTTGCAGTTGCGCCACCCCGTCTGGCCGCCCGTGCCGGACCCAGGCCCCACGCCGGCACCCACGCCGGCCCGCCACCCCACACCCCCCCGAGGCCCGCATGCAGTCCAGGTTCGTGCGAACCCTTCACCTCGCCGCCGCACTCCTCCTCTTCACCGCGCTGCCCGCCGTGGCGCAGGACACCGGCGGCCTGGCGGGAGCCGTGAAGGACGCCGCCACGGGCCGCCCGATCTCGGGCGTGCGGGTGGACGCCGTTACCGCCGACGGCCGCGTGAGCGCCACCACCACCACCGACGCACAGGGCGCCTACCGCTTCACCGGGCTGCGCGCGGGCAGCTACACGGTGGTGATCAAGGGCCAGGAATCGGGCGCCGACCGCCGGCTCGACGCGGTGATCAGCAACGGGCAGACGGCGCGGGTGGACGCCACCATCGCCGGCGGCAACGTGCTGCTGAACCCGCTGGTGGTCTCCGCCAGCAAGCGCAGCGAGAAGGCGATCGAGGCGCCGGCCCGCGTGGAGGTGGTCACCGAGCAGGACGTGGCCGCCCGCCCCGCCGTGACCGCCGTCGACCACCTGCGCTCCATCGCCGGGGTGGACGTGGCGCAGACCGGCGTGGGCTCGGCCAACGTGGTGGCCCGCGGCTTCAACAACATCTTCTCGGGCTCGCTGCACGCCCTGTCCGACTACCGGCTGGTGGCGGTGCCCTCGCTGCGCGTGAACTTCCTCCAGTTCGTGCCCGCCAACAACGAGGACATCTCGCGCATGGAGGTGGTGCTGGGGCCCGGCGCGGCGCTGTACGGGCCCAACACCGCCGACGGCATCCTGCACATCATCACCAAGAGCCCGCTCGACGAGCAGGGCACCACCGTGGCCTTCGGCGGCGGGTCGCGCAACACGCTGCAGGGGCAGTTCCGCACCTCGCACCTGCTGGCGCCCAACCTCGGCTTCAAGCTGTCAGGGCAGTACCTGCGCGCCGACGAGTGGCACTACACCGACCCCGCCGAGGTGGCCGAGCGCGCCAAGTTCGCCTCCAACCTGGCCTTCTACCGCGCCGACCTGATGCGCGCCTCGGGGATCGATCAGGCCGAGGCCGACGTGCGCATCAACCGCATCGGCCAGCGCGACGACGACGTGCTGCGCTGGGGCGGCGAGGCGCGCGCCGACTGGCGCTTCGCCGAGCAGGGAACCGCGGTGTTCGCCGCCGGCGTGAGCACCTCGGCCAACGGCATCGAGCTGAACGGGCTGGGCGCCGCGCAGGTCAAGGACTGGCAGTACAGCTACTACCAGGCGCGCGCCAACTACGGCCGGCTCTTCGGCCAGGTGTACATGAACCGCAGCAACGCCGGCGAGACCTTCCTGCTGAGGAACGGCGCGCCGATCGTGGACCGCTCGCACCTGACGGTGGCGCAGCTGCAGCACGGGTTCGACCTCGGCACCCGCCAGCGCTTCACCTACGGCGGCGACGCCACCTGGACCACGCCCGTCACCGACGGCACCATCAACGGCTTCTACGAAGACCGCGACGGCACCGAGGAGTACGGCGCCTACCTGCAGAGCGAGACGGAGCTGGGCAAGCGCTTCGACCTGGTGCTGGCCGGCCGGGTGGACCACCACTCGGCGCTCCCCGACCTGGTGTTCTCGCCACGCGCCGCGCTGGTGTTTAAGCCGGCCGAGGGGCACGCGCTGCGCTTCACCTACAACCGCGCCTTCAGCACGCCCAGCTCGCTCAACCAGTTCCTCGACCTGGGCTCGGCCATCCCCAACGACCAGCTGGCGGGGCTGGGCTACTCGCTGCGCGTGCAGGGCACCGGCGACACCGGCTTCCGCTTCCACGACGCGGGCGGCAACTACCTGGTGCGCTCGCCGTTCACGCCGGCCTCGGCCGGCGGCCCGGGCCAGCTGCTGCCGGGGAACGCGGGCACGCTGATGCCGCTGGCGGTGGGGGTGCTGGCGGCGCGCGCGGCCGCGGCCGGCACGCCGCTGCCGGCGTCGCTGGTGGGCTACCTTTCCACCCTGCACCCCACCACGGCGCAGGTGGGGCTCAACTACCTGAACGCGGTGACCGGCCAGGTGGGCGCGCTGTCGTCGCTCAACCTCCCCGACATCGACCCGATCCGCGAGTCGCCCACCAACACGCTGGAAGCGGGCTACAAGGGGATCCTGGGCAACCGCCTGCTGGTGGCGGCCGACGTCTACTGGTCGCAGAAGCAGAACCTGGTGACGCCGCTCACCATCCAGACGCCGCTGGTGCTGCTGAACGGCGCCCAGCTGGGCGCCTACCTGGTGCCGCGCTTCATGGCCGACCTGGGCTACAGCCAGGCGCAGGCCACCGCGCTGGCCGGCCAGCTGATCGGCAGCGCGACGTCGCCTGGGCTGGCCACCATCCCCGTGGGCGTGATCTCGTCGGCCGACATCAACGCCAACGGCGGGCAGCTGCTGGTGACCTACGTGAACGTGGACGAGAACATCGACTACTGGGGGAGCGACCTGTCGGCCCGCCTGCTGCTGAACCGCGGCTGGTCGCTGAACGCCAGCGGCAGCTTCGTGAGCGAAGACCGCTGGCAGACCGAGAACGCCGGCCTGGTCACCCTCAACGCCCCGCGGAAGAAGATGTCGCTGGCCATGGCCTACGACGACTCGGAGGGGTCGGGGATCATGGGCGAGGCGCGGATGCGCTACACCTCGGGCTTCCCGGTGAACTCGGGGGTGTACATCGGCCTCAACTGCATCGCGGGGGCCTCCAACAGCCCGCTGGCCGAAGACTGCGTGAGCGCCTACACGCTGTTCGACCTGAACCTGGGCTACCGCCTGCCGGTGCGCGGCCGGCGCACCACCCTGCAGGTGAGCGGCACCAACCTGCTGGGCGAGGCGTACCGCCCGTTCCCGGGCACTCCCAACATCGGCCGCACCATCCTGGCCCGCGTCCGCTACGAGTTCTGACGGCGCAACGGCACGAACAAACGGCGAGGGGCCGGGCGCTGGAGCCCGGCCCCTCGCCGTTTTGTATCCCGGGGCAGGCTGCGTGGAGGGGTTCATTCGCGTGGGATTACCGTGACGCGGTGGGTTTTCGCATCGGCATGCCCCGTCCGGTCAGATCGCGAAATGCACCCTGAGCGACTCCTCCAGTCGCCGCATCGTGACTGCGTCCACCGTACGGTCGAGATATCCGTCGATCGATTCGTATTCGTAGACGGAGGCCACCAGCGGCACGGCCAGGAGGACCGCGGTAGAACCGTCCGGTTCCGGGCCCACCCAACCGGGATGCTCCACGATCACGTCCAGCGGGTGGGGCTCGAACTCGGTGAAGGAGAGGATGGGCACCACGATCTGATGCCGCGAGGTCCGCGAGTAGGCCGGGTCGGTGATGACCATTCCCGCGGAGTACCCCACCCGTGCAGCAAAAGGCTCGTTCAGCTTCACCACCCGGCCCCGCCGGTTCGCCCCGCGGCGGTCGGGCTCCGTCGTCACGCCCGTGCCCAGCCCGAGCGCTGTCACCAGCATGCGGCGGAGCAGAGGCAGCGGCCGTGCAAGCCTGCCTGACCGGACGGACAGATCGGCCACATCCATCGTGACCAGGCGTGACGGATAGACGAACGTCGGCCGAGACAGGCCCGTGGCGAGCCTCCCTTCCTGCAACGGATCGACCCGAACGTGGGCGGCACCCCAACTCGCCTCCGTGGGTTTCGTGCTGGCGTACGCGAGCGTCGCGAATCCCGTCTGATCCGCGTTGGCGCTCAACAGCACGTGCGGCCGGTCGCCTTTCATCGGGTCCAGCCGCTCTTCCTCCTCGGCTGGAAGATAGAACACGTCGCCGGGTACGGGCATCGTCCGGTTCACGCGGAATGGTACAAACGAAAAGGCCAGGAACGACTCCTGGCCTGCCGATCTGCTAACGCGAACGTGTTATTTCCGCTTCCGGCGGCGCTCCAGTGCTCGCCTAACGCTGTCGAAGCCTGCCGACGAAGACTGCTGAAACGTCACGTGGTCGTCGGGCGGCACCGGCGGCCAAGCCACTGGCGGGGTGACGCTTCCGGGAGTATCGGCGTGAGCAGGAACAGGTTCGCGCTGCTTCATGATTCCTCGGGGCAAGATGAACAACACACTCCTATCTTAATGGAAAGGCGGGATTCGTGTCAACGTCCACGCCAGGTCACGCGACCCGGCGGCCTCCAGGGCGGCGAGGTCTTCGTCCACGCGGGCGAGCTCGGGGAGGAAGCCGAGCGAATCGTAGATCTCGCGGGCGGCGCCCAGGTAGGCGCGGGCCTCGGCGGGGCGGCCGCAGGCGGCGTGCAGCATCCCGTAGCCGTGCAGCACCGCCGCCTCGTCCTTGCGCGGCAGCCCGCGCTCGTGGCACACGTTCAGCGCCTGCTCGTAGAACACGAAACCCTCCTCGTCGCACCGCGAGCGGGCGATGGCGCCCAGCAGCACGTACACCTCCACCAGGTCGGCGATCAGGCGGTGCACGATGGCCAGCTCCTCGGCGCGGCGCGCCTCTTCCTGCGCCTCGAACTGGCGGCCCAGGCGCAGCAGCACGTCGCCCAGGTTGCAGCGCACCGTCAGCTCCCAGCGCGGCTCGGGCTTCCGCGCCAGCGCGTCGCGGAGCACCGCCTCGGCGGCGGCCAAGTCGCCGTGCTCGGTGAGCAGCAGGCCGCGGTTGTTGAGGTAGAAGGGCATGGCGTCGTCGGCGCCGGTGGCCTCGATGCGCTCGCGGGCGCGGGCCAGCAGCGCCTCGGCGTCGGCCAGCTCGCCGTGCTTGATGGCGATCACCGACAGGTTGGTGTAGAACGGCCATTCGAGCGACGGCTCGCCCAACCCGCGCGCGATGGCCAGCCCGCGCTCGTACCAGCCGCGGGCCCGCTCGCGCTCGCCGCGGTCGTCGCACAGGTTGCCCAGCCCCTGGCAGGCCACGGCCTGGCCGGCGGGGTCCATCGCGTCCACGGCCAGGTGGTAGCTCTGCTCGTACCACCCCCACGCCTCGTCCAGCCGCCCCGCCGCCCGCGCGGTGCGCCCCAGGCGCCGCAGCGTGAGCACGTGCGGCGCCTTGTCGCGCAGGTCGCGCGAGATCTCCAGCGCCAGGGCGTAGATCTTCCCGGCCTTCTCCAGCCGCCCCCCGCCCTCTTCCACCTCGCCGGCGCGCACCAGCGCGGCGGCCGCCGCGGCGGGGTCGCCCTGCTGCTGGTGGCGCACCGCGTCGAGCACGCTGGTGAACAGCTCCTGCAGGCGCTGCTGCGACGCCGCCACCATCTGCGGCACCATCTCGGCCAGGCGCGTGGGGTCGACCACGCGCTTGCCCAGGGTGGCGTACGCGCCCGAGCGCGCCCACTGCTTGTCGCGGTCCAGGCGCGACGCGCCGATCACGGCGTCGCTCAGCGGAAGGAACTCTTCCGCGTCGGGGACCAGCGCAAGGGCGCGCTCCACCAGCAGGTGCGGCGGCGTCGGCCTGCTCACGGGCGTGTCAGGGAGGTGGTGACGGGGTGATGAGGTGCCTGCGGCGCTCAGCCGCCGGCCATGATGTACTTGCCCCCGTAATACGAGAAGTGGGGCGTGGTGCCGTTCAGCCGGGTGCCGCCCCCGCTGGTCCAGCCGCCCAGGCCCTCCCAGTGGTCGTCCTCCCAGCGCGCCACCTCCACCGCGCCGCCGCTCAGCAGCACGCCGGTGAGCGGGAAGCTGATGGTGACGGGCTGGTTGAACTGGATGCCGTGGGGGCCGAACTCGGCCATCACCCGCTTGGCCAGCACCGCGTCGGAGGGCAGGTCGATGGTGACGGTCGCGTCGTAGGGGAGGGCGCCGGCGGGGATGTCCACGCGGAAGCCGTTGAGCTCCACGAAGCCACCGGCGGCCGCGGTGATCAGCTTTTCGGCGTGGCGCGTGCCGCCCAGGCTGGGCGCGCCCACGAACTGCAGCAGGCCCGACACGTCGATACCGCTGCCCAGCACGCGTGCCGGGGCGGTGGGCGCCAGCGGCGCCTGCGAGGCTTCGGTGCAGCCGGCCAGCGCAACGGCGGCTACGGCCAGCGACACGAGAGTGCGGCGGATCTTCACGGCAGCGTCCCCGGGCAAGATTGAATCGTACGGCGCACCAGGTTTCACCGGCAGGCGCCGTGCCGGTTTTCCCGCACCTGCGCAAGACGTTGCGCGCGTTTCACTTAGGCTTCCCCCTCCGAGGTCGTGCGGGGGCGGTGAAGGCCAGCCCTGCACAAAAACCGGGCAAGATCCACAAAATCAGGGAAGCGGATGGGGTGCAGTCGAGGCGCAAGTTGAGACGAGTCGGGCCGCCGCCGCGACAGGGGCGAGGAATGCCGCTGCCTGGTAGGGGCGAGGCATGTCTCGCCCGCGGAGGCCGGAGGCGAGCGCGGGGGAACGCGCACGCCGAGGATCGGCCGGACTCGCATGCTCGCCCCTACGAGGCTCGTGCTCGATGAGGATCGGCGTTTCCCGGGGGACTTTGCGGGAGAGGAGCGTCAGGCCACGTCTTCCAGGCCGTATTCGCGGATCTTGCGGGTGAGGGTGTTGCGGTGCACGCCCAGCACGTCCGACGCCTTGCCCAGGTGGCCCTTCACCAGCAGCAGCACCTCGCGGATGTGCAGCTTCTCCACCTGCGCCATGGACAGGCCCGGGGCATAGCCGGCCAGCGGCGCCGCGCCGGCTCCGCCGGTCTCGGGCGGGGCGGGGCGCAGCTGGTCGAGCGGGAGGTGCTCGGGGAGGAGAACGCTGCCGTGCGCCATCAGCACCGCGCGCTCCAGCACGTTCTTGAGCTCGCGGATGTTGCCCGGCCAGTCGTGCTCGTGCAGGCGCTGCATCACCGGGCGGGCGATGGCGCGGATGTCGCGGCCGTAGCGGGCCGCGTGCGAGGCCACGAAGTGGCGCACCAGCAGGTCCACGTCGCCGCCGCGCTCCACCAGCCGCGGCAGCTGCAGGGTGACCACCGCCAGGCGGAAGTACAGGTCGTCGCGGAAGGTGCCCTCGGCGATGGCCGCGCGCAGGTTCTTGTTGGTGGCGGCCACCACGCGCACGTCCACGGGGATGCGGTCGTCGCCGCCCACGCGCTCGATCTCGCGCTCCTGAAGGGCGCGCAGGATCTTGGCCTGCAGCGCCAGCGACATGTCGCCGATCTCGTCCAGGAGCAGGGTGCCGCCGCTGGCCCGCTCGAAGCGGCCGATCTTGCGCGCGATGGCGCCGGTGAACGCGCCTTTCTCGTGCCCGAAGAGCTCGCTTTCGAGCAGGTTCTCGGGGATGGCGGCGCAGTTGATGGCCACGAACGGCCCCGCCGCGCGCGCGCTGTTGCGGTGGATGGCCCGCGCCACCAGCTCCTTGCCCGTGCCGCTCTCGCCCAGCACCAGCACCGTGGCCAGCGAGCCCGCCACGCGCCCCACCATCCGGAACACCTCCAGCATGGCGGGGCTGCCGCCGATGGCCGCCTCGTCGCTGGCGTCGCCGATGTCGGCGGGGGAGATGGGGATCACCTCCTCGGCCTGGAACACCTCGCGCAGCGCCGCCTGCAGCTCGGCGGGCTCGGGGGGCGACGCGAACACGCCCAGCACGCCCACCCGCGACGCCTCCACCATCAGCTGCATGGTGGGCCGCGACGCGAGCAGCACCAGCGTGCCGGCCGGCGTCCCCGCCTCCACGATGCGCCGCACCAGCTCCAGGTCGCAGGCGGGGATGTCGAGCGAGAGCACCACCGCCGCCGGCGCGCCGACCCGCAGCTGCTCCAGCCCCTCGCCCAGCGTGGCGGCGTGGCGCACCTCGGCGCGCGCGCCCACCGCGCCGCGCACCGTGTCGGCCGTGGCGGCGGAGGGGTCGATGACCAGCACGGCGGGACGCGACACGGGCCAGGCCTGGGCGTGCGATGGACGGACGGCGGGCATTTCGTCGGCCTGCCGCCCGAGGAGCTGGCCCGGCGAAGTCGCCCAGCGAGAGCGCCGGAATCGCTCCGATGCTCGGGAGTAGTGCGGAGGCAATCTGCGGGCCTCTGCAAAATGGTGCAACGGCTTTCGCACCTCCGGCTGGGACGGGGGCAACGTTCGGCTCCGTCGCGACACCCCTCACCCTGCCGCTTCGCGGCTGTCCCTCTCCCGAACCGCAGGAGAGGGACGGGGGCGCTTCGCGCGGGTGGGTTGGTCACACGGGAGAATCGATTGCCCGACGATGGGCATCGCGTGAGTCGTTATTGAAGATTGGGCCTCGGACGGACGGCCGAGTCGACGCAGATGCTTGGTGTGACGCGAGTTGCGTGAGGGATGCGCGCCCGGAGGGCCGGGAACGCGGCGGCCCGCCCGCACCATCATCTCGGCCGAGACGATGCCCGGGCGGGCCGCCGTGGGCCCGGCTGCGTTGGGCACGGCGGTATCGTGCCCTACGCAGCGCGCAGCCCGGTTCGGCGCCCCAGGCGCCGAACACGCCCAAACCGCCGTTCCTCCGTTCTTCCCAGATCCGCATCCCGCGCGGACGAAAAGCGGGCGAGGCCGGGGGAGCCATCGCCCCGACCTCGCCCCTGGAGCCCCCGCCGGCCCGAGCCCCGGTCAGGCTTGCGGCGGCGCCGCCCTTTTCTGCGTCATTCGGCCGATTGCGACTCGCCGATCGCTCACCGGTACGCCTTCGCCGCCTGCACCGCCGCGTAGGCGTCGGCGTAGCCCGCGCCCTGCTCCCACATGGCATAGCCGGCCAGCGGGCGGGCGGTGTTCTCGAGCAGCTGCTCCACCTGGGCGGGGGTGAGGTTGCCGCCCGCGGCCTCCTGCATCAGCGCCACCACGCCGGCGATGTGCGGCGCGGCCATCGACGTGCCCGACATGCAGGTGAACTCGTCGAGGTTCTGGAAGCCGATGTTGCAGGAGGTGAGGTCGCTGGTGATGCCCAGCGGCGCCACCACGCCGGTGCTGGAGCGCGCCGACACGATGCGCACGCCCGGCGCGGTGATGTCGGGGTGCTGCAGCGGGTCGCCCGCCACGCCGCGCGACGAGAAGCCGGCCAGCACCGCCGCGCGCCCGCCCGCGTCCACGCAGTCGGCGGCCGAGTCGGTGGGGTCGGCCACGTAGAGCTTGCACCCGGCGGCCACGCTGATCACCCACGGCGCCACGCTGTGGTAGTTCATGGTGTTCTCGCCCGGCCCGTCGTTGCCCGCGGCGAAGACCACGGTGATCCCCGCGTTGTACACCGTCTTCATGGCCTCGTTGACGGGGTCGGACGGGTCGAACTCGCCGGTGCCGCCCCACGAGTTGTTCACCACCTTGATGTTGTACTTCACGCGGTTGTCGAGCATCCAGTCCACCGCCTGCAGCGCCGAGGCGTAGAGGATGGACATCCCCTCGCCCGCGCTCAGGCCGATCAGGTTGGCGCCGGGCGCCACGCCGCGGTACGCGCCCACGCTGCTGCCGCCGCTCCCCGCCGCGATGCCCGCCACGTGGGTGCCGTGCCCGCCGGTGTTGTCGGTGTTGGGGAGGTTGTCCACGAACAGCTCGCCGCCGGGGCGCGGCAGCGTGGTCGTGTCCTCGGTGAGATAGGCGAAGTTGAGCGTGAACTTGACGTTCTTCACCGTCTTGGAGGGATACGACACGCTGGAGTTGAGCCCGTTGATGCCGCTGTCCAGGATCGCCACGCCGATCCCCTTCCCCGTGACGCCGCCGGCCCAGACGCGGTCGGCGCCCATGGACTGCACGCTCTCGCGCAGCAGCAGGCGGTCGGCGCGGTTGGCGTACACGCTCTCCACGCCCGGCAGCCCCGCGATCGCCTGGATCTGCGCGGGGGTGGCGAGCGCCACCACCATCGACAGGTTGCGGAAGGTCATCACCCCCGCGCCCAGGCGGCCCACCCGGCGCACGAACGACGCGCCCGACGTCTTCGCGGGGTCGTAGTTGGCGATCACCACCAGCTTCTGGGTGGGCGCGGCCAGCGCCAGCAGCGAGGTGAGCTGCGGGTCGATGCGCGGCCCGCCCGGCAGGGTGACCAGGCGCACGGAGCCAGACGGGGCGTTCGCGGCGATGGGCTGCGCGTCGTGGCAGGCGGCCGCCGCCAGCGCCAGCAGGGGGATCAGCAGGGTGCGCTTCATGGTTGGTGCGTCCTGGTCAGCCGTTGCAGTGGGCGGCCGCCGCCGTGGTGCGGCGGCCGGGTTCGTCTCGTCTTTCCAGCTTCCGTAGGTCGCGGAGACGCACGCCTCCGCGGATCCCGTCTACCGCCGCACCGACATCACCGCCGTACCGACATCACCGCCGCGTAGGCGTCGAGGTAGCCGGCGCCCACCTCCCACTGCGCGTAGCCGGTCATGGGCCGCGCGGTGCGGGTGAGCGCCTTCTGCACCTGGTCGGGGGTGAGCCTGCCGCGCGCGGCCTCCTGCATCAGCGCGATGGTGCCGGTCACGTGCGGCGCGGCCATGCTGGTGCCGCCCATGCACGTGTAGTAGGGCACGAAGAGCTGGGGGATCGCGCAGCTCTGAACGTCGTCGGGGAGGTTCAGCGCGTTGATGGGGGTACCCGTGCTGGCGCGGGCCGACACGATGTGCACGCCCGGCGCGGTGATGTCGGGGTGGTGCAGCGCGTCGCCGCGGATGCCGCGCGACGAGAAGTCGGCCAGCATCGAGGTTCCGCCGGCGCACTGCGAGGCCGAGTTGGTGGGGTCGGGCGAAACGGTCTTGCACCCCGCCGCCACGCTGATCACCCACGGCGCCGCGCTGTACGGGTTGAGCGTGTTCTCGCCCGGCCCGTCGTTGCCCGCGGCGAACACCACGCTGATCCCCGCCTTGTAGACTTCCTTCGTGGCCACGTTGGTGGGGTCGGCCGGGTCGAAGCTGCCCCCCGAGGTGCCCCACGAGTTGTTCACCACCTTGATGTTGTACTTGGCCGCGTTCTCGATCACCCAGTCGAAGCCCGCCAGCGCCCAGAAGATCGCGATGGTCTCTCCGGCGCTGACGCCCACCAGCCGCGCGCCCGGCGCCACGCCGGTGTACTTGCCGCCCGACGCCGCGCCCGAGCCGCCCACGATGCCCGCCACGTGGCTGCCGTGCCCGCCGGTGAGGTCGGTGTTGGGGAGGTTCTCCACGAACAGGTTCAGCGCCAGCGGCGTGCTGTCGGGCGACATCAGGTCTTCCATGCTCCCGAGCATCTTCACGTTCTGCACGACATGGTCGGGATAGTGGAGGTCGGGGTTGTAGAGGCCGTCCACGCCGCTGTCGAGGATCGCCACGCCGATCCCCTTGCCGGTGTAGCCCGCCACGCGCGCCAGGTTGGCGCGGATGCTGGGAACGCTCTCGGCCAGCAGGTACCGCAGCTCGCGGTTGGCGTAGAGCGACACCACGCCGGGGATGGACGACGCCTGCGTGAGCTGCGCCGGGGTGGCCAGCGCCGCCACGATGGGCAGGTGGCGGAAGCGGATGACGCTGGCCCCGGTCGCCTTGACGGCGCTGGCCACCGCGTCGCCGCTGGCGGTGCTGTCGTAGGTGACCAGCACCTGCAGCCGGTCGAGCGGGTCGGACAGCGCCAGCATGGTGCCGAGCACAGGGTCCACCGTGACCGCTGGGTTCAGCGCCACCCGGTGCAGCGTGGGGGCGCCGCGGTCCGACGCCAGCGGTTGCAGGTCGCTGCACGCGGCCAGCGCCGCGAGCGCCGCAAGGGCGATCCACCGTTTCATCCTGAACCTCTCCTCTGAACCGTGACCGTTGGAACTCGGGGCTCTGCCGACTGCCCCTTCACAGGGCAATCACGGGTCCACGTGCCGCGCCACCTGCACAGGATTAGTGAAGGCGGGGAAGAAGATGATCGGGAGAGGTGGGAAACCGACGTCGGCGAGATTACCCGGCGGCCCCATCCAAGTCGATACGGATCATGGACTTGCACGACGTGTCGAAAGCCCGTGGGAGGGCGTGGCGAGAGGTCACGGGATGATGGTGAGACGGGAAGATGGATCGCCAGCGGAGGGGGAAGCCCAGGCGAATTGCAGCATCTCCCCCCGCGTTGATTCACTTTTATGGTGAAACACGGCTGCACATTTTGGTGAAACCGTTCGTGCCGCGCGGGGGCACGCGGCGTGCGCTGGCCGTTGGAACAAATACCGGCTGGATGTCTCTCGAACCGGGCTGGCAACGCATGGATTCGCATCCCCACCACGCCTCCGTGACACACGCGCCCACGGGCGACGACCCGGTGCTCTCGCTGCTGGACGCGGCGTCCGGCGCTTACCGCGCGCACGACGCGGCGCTCCGCGGCGAGCTGGGCATGGCGCGCGCCGACGCGGCCGCCGCCCACGCCCAGGCCGACGGCTGGCGCGCCGAGGCCGAGGCGTCGCGCGCCGAAGCCGAGTCGGCCCGCCGCGAGCTGCACGAGGCGCGGGCCGAGCTGGACGGCGCGCGCCAGGCGTTCGAGCGGCAGCGCGTGCGGGGCGACACGCTGCGCCACGCGCTGGTGGAGGTGCACCGCGCGCTGTTCAGCGGCAACGTGTACGAGATGATCCTGCGCGCCTGCCTGCACCTTACGGGCGCCACGCGCGGCGTGTACGTGTCGCACGGCACGGGCGGGCGGCTGCGCGTGCGGGCGGCGGTGGACGTGGACGGCTACCCCCGCGCCGAGCCGTCGGCGTTCCTGCAGGCGCTCAGCCGGCGCGTGCTGGAGCGCAACGAGCCGCTGGTGTGCAACGACGGCACGGCCAATGGCATCGACGGAATCGCGCCGCCCGAGAAGGAGGGGGAGCACTTCCGCAACTGCGTGGTGAGCCCGGTGGTGATGATGCACGACCTGGACGGCGTGGTGCTGGTGGGCGACCGGCAGGGCGGCGGCAGCTTCGACCCCGACGACGTGGAGATCCTGCTGAGCGTGGGCCACCAGGCGGGCGTGGCGGTGGAGAACCGGCGGCTGGAGGAGGCGCTGCAGCGGGCCTACGTGAGCACCGTGAGCATCCTGGCCGACGCGGTGGAGGCCAAGGACCCGTACACGCACGGCCACTGCGAGATGGCGTCGCGGTTCGCGCGGCTGGTGGCGCAGAAGCTGGGGCTGCCGCCGCACGAGCAGGCGCTGGTGTGCTATTCGGCGCTGCTGCACGACGTGGGGAAGATCGGCGTGAGCGACGGCGTGCTGAACAAGCCCGGCCCGCTGCTGCCGGAAGAGATGGAGCTGATGCGGGCGCACGTGCGCGTGGGGCACGACCTGCTGCGCAACGTGCCGGTGCTGGAGACGGTGGCCGACGTGGTGCTGCACCACCACGAGCGCTACGACGGCAACGGCTACCCCGACGGCCTGAGCGGCGACCAGATCCCCATGGCCGCGCGGATCGTGTCGGTGGTGGACGCCTACTGCGCCATGATCACGCGGCGCAGCTACAAGGAGGCCTACACCGAGGACCACGCCCGCCAGGAGGTGCGGCGCTGCGCGGGCACCCAGTTCGACCCCGAGGTGGTGGACGCCTTCCTGGCCGTGATCCAGGAGCCCCAGGCCGAAGACGGCGACGAGGACTCGTGGGCCGAGTGCCTGGTGCTTCCCGGCCTGGGCGACCGCCAGCTCCTCCGCCGCGCCTCATAGGACACCGCCGGCCACCCGCCGCCACGGAAACGGCCCTGCCCGCACGAGCGGAGCAGGGCCGTTCGTTCATCGGCCGAGGCAGGCAGGATCGCGCGCGGCTCTTGCCGGCGAATCGACACCCCGGCGGACGCGGTGCCGCGGCTTCGGCGTGCGCTGTGGATCATTTTTTGTGAAACTGGACACTACCGGCCATTCCGGACCCTGCTCGGCACGCGGAGAATGCTCCACCTGATCCACGCAGTTTGCGGTGACGGCCACCGCACCGAAGCCCCGCGTCGCGCTGGACGTGCCGATCGCGGGGCGCCGGGGATCGCCAACTGCGTGGTGCAAGGGGATCGAGCCACGCCGGTAGCTCCGCGCAGAACGAGACGTCATCCACCCCGCAGATCTTCCGACGCGGATCCCGCTCGAATGACTGGCATCCACGCGGACGTGACGGAATCCGCCAACCCGACGAGCGTGGGTTGGACGACGCCAGAACGAAATGCGCGCCCGGGCGGTTGCCCAGACGCGCGATTAGTTGTTGAAGCGGACGATCTCTCGTGCCCGCGCCGCGGTCAGCGGGAAGCGCGCCGGCGCTTGCGGTCGTACAGCGCGCGGTCGGCCTCGCTCACCAGGTCGTCGGGGGAGACGAGCTCCGGACGGTAGACGGCCACGCCCTCGCTCACGCCCACGCACCCCGCCAGGCGCCCGCGCACCCGCTCTGCCAGCGAATGCGCGGCCGCGGCGCTGCCGCCGGGGAGGATCACCAGGAACTCGTCGCCGCCGTAGCGCACCACCACGTCGGAGCCGCGGGCCTCGTCCGACAGCGCCTTGGCCACGGCGCAGAGCACCGCGTCGCCTGCGTGGTGGCCGTCGCGGTCGTTCACCGCCTTGAAGCCGTCCAGGTCCATCACCATCACCGCCAGCGGCTCGCCGCGCTTGGCGGCGGCCCAGGCGTGCTCCATCACCACGTCCATGTGGCGGCGGTTGGCCAGCCCGGTGAGCGAGTCGGTGAGCGACAGGCTGCGCACGCTCTCGATCAGCCGGATGCGGCGCAGCGCCATCTCGGCCTGCAGCGCCAGCGCGCGCAGCACGTCCCAGTCCTCGGGCTCGAAGATGCGGTCTTCGCGGCGCTCGGTGAGCATCAGCACCGCCTCGTCGGCCACGGGCACGTGCGCCGCGATGGAGGTGGCGGGGTCGCCGAAGAGCGGAGCCGCGGCGCAGCACGGGCCCTCGCGCCGCGCGTCCACCGCCAGCACCAGCCCCGGGCGGGCGAAGCGGTCGTCCCACAGCAGGGTCACGCGGTGCTCGTTGGGGGGCGCCCCGGGGCGGGCGGGAGCGCGCAGGATGCCGCGGGCGTCGTCGCGCACCAGGGCCACGGCCGTGTGCGCGCCCACCATGCGCAAGGCGTGGTCGGCCAGGGAACGGAAGACGGCGTCCTCCGTCTCGGCCGCGTTCAGCTCCTCGAAGTAGGCGATGAGCTGGTCGGGAAGGCGCTGGCGCTTGGCCTGGCGCAGGCGCTCCTGGCGCATGGCGGCCAGCCGCGCCGAGGCGTGCTCCAGCAGGTCGTCGCGCCCGCTGGATGGAACGCGGTAGGTGCCCGAGGCGGCCATCAGCACCCCCTCGTCGGGGCCCGCCTCCAGCAGCAGAACCAGGTCCTGCGTGTCGTCGCAGAGCGCGGGGATGTCGCTGGCCGGCTCGTCGCCGAAAGCGAAACGAGGCCGCCGCTCGCCCCGCTCAGCGGGGACCATCCCGTCCGCGATCCACCGCGTGGGCGTTGCCAGCAGCACGCCAAGCGTCCGGTCGTCCCCTCGCCGAAGCCGCATGAACACCCTCCAAAGAAAACGCAGCCGAACCGGGCGGCGCGACCGCGTCCTGGTTACCACATAAGTGCTTGTAGCGATTTGACTTGGCTAATATACAGGTGTTCCCAAAAAGCGTCAACCGGTGTCACCCCGGGGGGACGGAGCCCTTCGCGATGCCGCCGCCCCGGGTCCGTCGTCGACGCCAGCGGCGGCGGCGCGCGCGCAAGACGCCCTCTCGCCCGCCACGGTGCTCGTCGTGGCGGATCTCCATCGTCTTCGCATCGATGTGTGGCTCGACGCCGCTTCCGGCCCGGGCACGATTGCGGCGAGGTGAGCCCACGCGCATCATCCAGGGACGAGGGGCGGCTCCTTCACGAGCCTCCTCGCGACGCCCATCCACCGGCCACTCCTTGGAAGATGATGTCGCGCACTGCATCCGCCGTCCTCGCCGCCCTGGCGCTCCTGCTCGCCGGGGAAGCCGCTCCCTGCCGGGCGCAGACCAGCAGCGGGCCTCCGCCGGTGGAGCTGGCGGATACGCCGGGCTATCCGCCGCTCCCCGCCGCCGAGGCCGAAGCCGTGCACGCCGTGCTCCGCGCCTACTTCGACGCGGTGACGCACAGGGACGGAGCGGCGGCCGTGCAGGCGGTGACCCGCACCACGCGCGGCTACTACGCCCGCATGCGCGACCTGGCGCTGACGGCCACCGAGGCCCAGGTGCGCGCGGCGCCGCTGATGGACCGCGTGTCGATCCTGATGTACCGCCACCGCGTTCCCGCCGGGGTGCTCCGCACGCTCGCCGGCGACTCCGCGTTCGCGCACACCATCAGCGCCGGCTGGGTGGCCGCGACCGCGGGCGAGCCGCCCGCCATGGGCCCGGTGTTCGGGCGGGGCGACCGTGCGATCATGCGCGACCGTGGCACGAGCATGCAGTTCGTGCGCGAAGACGGCGCCTGGAGGTGGGACATGATGCCGCTGATCCGGGGCGCCAGCCGCGAGTTCGCCGCCTCCCTCCCCGGCGGGATGACGGAAGAGCAGTTCATCTTCCGGGTGCTGGAGATGTCCACCGGGCGCCCGGCCTCGCCCTCGGTCTGGCAGCCGGTGCAGTAGCGCGGCTGGGACCGCGGTGACTCTGCTGGGACACGGCGGTCGCAGGCGCATCCGCGGAACGTCGCTGGAAACCTGGCCCTTCTTGAGGATGGGCGGCCCGCGGAGCAGGCACGGGTGATGCCTTTCTCGCTCCGGGCCCGACGCACGCGTTCGCCGATGAACACCGGCGGGGAGCCCGTGCGCAGGGGTCCGCGGACAGGACGCCGGGGTGGAGACGCCCCGCGGCAGCCGCACGCCGGCCCATCCGAATACGACCCTCTCCACGACGCCATGCTCAGCTTCGTACCTCGAACGCGTGCCGATGCGACGGCGGGACACGCATCCATCCACGCCGGCCAATCGCGCCGAAACGCCACGGAAGTCGCTGTCGGCCCCATCGCGCACGACGTGCTGCGGCGTTCCGGAGAGCCGCTGGACGGGCCGACGCGGAGCTTCATGGAAAGCCGCTTCGATCACGATTTCAGCCGCGTGCGTGTGCACAGCGACCACCACGCGGCGCGCGCGGCCGACTCGCTGGGCGCCCGCGCCTACACCGTGGGGCCGAACATCGTGTTCGGCCGCAACCAGTATGCGCCCGGGTCGGGCGAGGGGGCGCGCCTGCTGGCGCACGAGCTGACGCACGTCGTGCAGCACTCGCGTTCGGCGATCGATCCCGCGGCGGTGGAGCCGGCGGGGTCGCCGGCCGAGCGGGAGGCGCATGCCGTGGCGGCCGAGGTGACCGGCGGCGGCGGACCCGTCCGCGTGACCGCCGCCTCGGGGGGGATCAATCGAGACGCAGGATGGGGCGGGCGAGGCGAGTTCCCCGATCCATACGGGATGGGCTACAACACCATCCTCGCCAACGCCGGCCAGCCGGCCAAGCCGGCGCTGTACGACCTCGCCTCGCTGGAGATGCCGGACCTGACGCCGAACGTGCAGGCGTTCTGGGCCATGCCCGCCGCGAGGGCCCAGGCGGTCCTGGCGCTCCAGCCGCACGCGGCGGGCACCGCCTGCGAATCGTGGTTCCCCAAGCTGCGCGCGCTCCCGGCCGGGCCCATGGCGCTCGCCGACCCCTATGGCGGCACCTCGTCGGTCAAGGCGCACTTCGTGGAGGGGCGCACGAACCGCAAGGCAATGATCCTGGGCGGCGTCCACAACAAGACCGAGCCACAGGGCTCCCATGTGGTCAACAAGCTGCTGGCGCTTCTCGCCACGCGAAAGACGAAGCCGTTCTTCACCGTCGTGGCCGTCCCCGACCTCTTCGACCGCGCCCGCTACGACAAGGGCACCCCGCGCTGGATCAAGGGAGGGATGGGGCAGGACGAGAGCGGGAAGCTGGAGAAGAGCCGCCCCGTGGAGCCGAACCGGAACTTCCCCCTCCCCGGCGAGGACCTGGCCGCCGCGCGGGCACGCGGCTCGGCGAGCCCCACCGCGCCGGAGCTCGTCTTCCGCGACCCCGCGAACCCGTCGGCCGCGCCGCGCGCCGCGCAGGACACCAGCGGCGCCGGCCATGGCGGCACCAGCACGCGCATGCTCCCGGAAACCCGTTCGCTGATCGCGCTGATCGAGCACTTCCAGCCCGAGCGGATCGCGAGCGTCCACGCGCACAGCCTGAAGAGCACCCCCGGCGACGCCCCGGGGATGTTCGTGGACCCGCGCGGCGTGGACCCCACCACCGGCGCCGTCACCAACGCCAAACAGGCGGCGGAGGACGACCGCCTGGCCACGGCGATGGTGACCCAGGGGCGGAGCCGGTTCGCGGCGGGCGGTGCCGGGCCGTCGGACCCGTTCGTCGGCAATGCCGCGGGCACGGCGAAATCGACCGTCCGCTACGCCTCGGGGGCCCACGCGGAGGGGAACTCGCTGGGCACCTGGGCGCCGGTGGCAGTGGCCTCGGGCGCGGGGGCACGCCCGGCGATCACCACGATGACCATCGAGGTGCCGCAGTGGACCAAGGACGCAGCCGCGCTCGACCGCATCGAGACGCTCGACAGCCAGCTGCTCGCCGACATCTTCCTGGAAGATCCATCGGTGGTCACCCCGGCCACCGCGCCCACGACGCCGTGATGCGGGCCGCGGCATGGGGGAAAGACTTGCCGCACGCGGAGTCGGTTGAGTCGAGCGGAGAACGACGGGTCGACGGAGTTCTTTGCCGGCGGCGGATCGGATGCAAAAGGATCCGGAATCGAAAACGGCCCTGCCGCCCCCGGTGGGCGGCAGGGCCGTCGTCGATACTTCGGCGACACGTCGCCGGCGAGCGCACGATTCACACGGGGCAGCCGCGCGAAACGTCGCAGTTGGGCCAGTAGCTGGCGCACGAACCGTAGGTCGTCGATTCGCAAGCCGTGTACTGCTGGGAGTTGCAGGCCGAAAGGTCGCACCCCGTGTTCCGGCTTCCCCACACCAGCGCTTCGTACGGCGCCTGCTGGACCGACGTGTCGAAGCTCTCCACCTGGAGCGCGCCCAGGTCCAGCCGCCGGTGAGATTCACTTGCCATCGTTTCCTCCGTGGGTCGGGGTTGCTCGCGAGCCTCGGCGAGCGGCGGCCGGTCGGGCCGTTATCCCAGAAACGCCTACCACACGGGCGAGAATGACGGCGGCGGGACGAGGCGAGTGGAACGGATGACGAATCGATGCGGCGGCCCCACCCATCGCTCACGGCACCTCGCACTCTCCGCAGGCGAAGCCCAGGCTTCTTCCGAAGCGCGGCCGCAAAAGATACGTTCAACGGACATGCGGCACGCTAATCCCGACCTGCCGAAGCAAGCGTGGCGGGTGAGCGCGGAGCCGCCCATCCATCCCCACCCCGGAGGCGCTGGAATGCCCAAGCTGAAGCTGAACCCCGAAACGCTGCGCGTGGAGTCGTTCGTGGCGCGGAGCGAGGCGCCGACCCCGCGCGGCACCGTCCGCGCCCAGTCGTTCGTCCCCACCGGCGACCCGTTCGCCGCCACCTGCAACGGCGGCGCGAGCATGTACTGCCAGCCGACCGACTATCACGTCGACACGTGCGGAGAATCGTGCGTGAACATGTGCTTCCACACGGGGCTCCAGCAGACCTGTATCGACTGACCGGGGCTCGACGGGTGGCTGCACACCCCGTCGTCCGGACTGCGGCGCTGCCCACGACGACCACGGCCCTGACGCCCACCGGGCGTCAGGGCCGTTCTGCGAATCCGATGTGACGAAGACGCACGAATCGAGGCACGGTGAAGCCGGTTAGGCTGGCTTCGCGGATCAGCGAGCCCAGGGATTCTCATCCACCCTGCGAGGATCGTCCGTCGGCTGCAGGTGGCCATCCGGGCTCATCTCGAACAGGCGCGGATGGGCGGGATGATGCGGCCCCCAACCTGCCGCCACCGCTGCCTCGATCGTGCTGCGGACGACGCCCGGGGTGACGGGGTCGGTCTGGAACGTAGCGGCGCGGCGCTCGGGCGGCGCCGTGATGATGGGGCCGTAGTTGAGCCACGGATCGTCGTGCCGGAGCCGCACCTCGAGCGGAAAGTCCCCGCGGGCCCGCTCCGCGGCCCAGACCCGCAGGACGACGTAGTGCGGGTCGACCCGCGCGATGACCCAGGTATAGCGGATCGCGCCGACGGTGATCTGCCGCACGCTCTTTCCTCGTGACATAGACGCCGCGCTGAAGGGCGAGGGTCGAAGGATGTGCACGGAAGGTCCGGCTGATCCGCGCAAAACCGGGAGCAAACGAAAACGGCGCTGCCACCCGCGAGGGCGACAGGGCCGTGAATCGTTGCTCCACATCACGGAGGCGGAGGGACTCGAACCCCCAAGGCTTGCGCCTGCCGCATTTCGAGTGCACGGGCTTCGCTTCCGAAAGGGACGGATACTGGCGAAATCGGCCGTTCGGGCAGCTTTTCGACCTCGGGGCGACCGCGGTAGAACCCACGAAAGGACCCAGAGATCCGCCCGCGTCAGCCGCCGCGGTCCGGCGGCATCAACGCGACTTGACGCCCAGGTACGGTCCCAGGCAGAGGGCGGGGAGCGCGGAGTCGGCGAAGCAGCGTGCGGCGTCGTCGGGGGTCTCCACGATCGGCTCCCCGGCACGGTTGAAGGAGGTGTTGACCAGCACGGGGACGCCGGTGCGGGCGTAGAATTCCTCCAGTACGGCGCGGAGGAAGACGGGGCCATCGGCGGCCACGGTCTGGTAGCGGGCGGTAGCGTCCACGTGCAGCACCGCCGGGACCTGCGCGCACCGCTCCTCGCGCACCGCGGCGGCGAAGCTCATGAACGGGCTCTCGGCGGGGGCATGGAAGTATTCCGCCGCGTGCTCGGCCAGAACGCAGGGTGCGTACGGGCGGAAGGCCTCGCGCCGCTTGAAGTCGTTCACCCGGTCGCGCATCTCGGCGCGCCGCGAATCGGCGAGCACGCTGCTCTGCCCCAAGGCGCGGGGGCCGTACTCGCCACGTCCCCCACGCGTCGCGACCACGATGCCGGCCTCCAGGAGCTCGGCGGCGCCGCGGGCCAGTTCCCGCATGGGGAAGGGACCGTACACCCGCACTCCCCGCCGCCCGGCGAGCCGCTCCGCCGCACGGCGATAGGCGAGGGGCGGGTAGGCGAAGCCGAGCGCCCCGCTCCGGACGGACGGACGAGCGCGCCGCGCCCCCGGGCGGGCCAGCGGCGAGTGCCGGGAACAGGCGGCCCACAGCGCGTTCCCCAGCGACTGCCCGGTGTCGCCGGGGGCGGGCGACACCGACACGCGAATGCCGGGCAAGGCGGCCGACAGCCGCCCCATCGCGAGGCAGTTCAGGGCCACGCCACCGCCCAGGCACAGATCGGACACCCCGTGCCGGTCACAGAGCGCGGCGAGGCGTTCGCGGAGCACATGCTCCACCTGCGCCTGCAAGGCGGCCACCACGTCGCACAGCGCCCGGTCGGCGGGGGTGGCGGGCGCCGACGGCGGGCAGGGTGACAGGCGTACCCCCGCGCGCCGCAGCACCTCGAGCACCAGCCCCTCGGGATCGGTGTAGCGGCTGGCTACCGGCACGACGATCTCGCCGTCGCGCAGCGAGACGAACTCTACCGCGCCGGCGCGCCGGGGGTCGCCGAACCCCGCCAGCGCCATGGTGGTCCCCGCCTGGTGGTAGCTGCGCCACCCGGCAAAGTGGGTGAGGGCGCGGTACACCTCTCCGATCCCGGCCTCGTCCTGTCCCCCGCAGTCCTCGTCCACCAGCTCCAGCTCCATCCCGGCCTCGGACCAGGACGCCAGGTAATACGAGTGCCTCTGGAAGGCGCCCTGCCAGCGGGGTGCGGGCGGCGAGCCGTCGCGCCGGTTTCCCAGCCCGTCGAGCACGGCCACCAGCGCCCGCGCGGCGCCCGAGGCGGCGAACGCCAGCGCCGCGTGGCTCTCGTGGTGATCCACCACCGCCACGCGACGGGTGAGCACGCGGGCGGTGGACGGGTGGATGCGGCCACCGAAGGTCTGGCGGAGCTCGTCGACGACGTCCTCCGGCCGGGTCCACCGCCGCTCGCAGCAGGTGGAGAAGGCCACGCCGTCGAGCGCTTCCCATCCGGTCCGGCCGGCCGCCAGGCAGAGCGGCGCGCTGTGCCGGAACCCGCCCACGTAGCGGTGGCGCGTCAGCCGCTCCTCGATCGCCGCGCAGGCCACCACCCCATCCACCAGCAGCGCGGCGGCGCCATCGTCCAGCGGGTGGCGGTCGCCGCCGTCGCGGAGCGGGAGGGCGAAGCCCCCATTCAGTCCCAGAATTCGCATGAAGGTCCTTCGGTCGGTGGATGTCGAAGCATCAAGAAGGAAGGGAGAGCGAGGGGATGCCGGTCGAGACCCGCGGATCCAGATCGGGCGGGACATGCGCCCCGGGTCCGACGAGAACGGCCGATCGCGGAACCGGGAGACGAACGGCATGACGCGATCGTTCCGCGCGATGCGGCCGGCGACGAACGCCGTCCTGCATCCCCCGGAAGCTCCGGAACCGTCGCGGGGACGCTGGCGACCGAACCCGAATGATAACGTTTCCACGGATGCGACCGCCACGGCTACCGCCACATTGCGCAGCCCGCGCCAGCCCGACGCGCCGTTCGCGGGTGCGGCGGCACGGGTGCCACCGTCGCGACGCACCCCGCGCGCGCGCCAGGGTGGCACACGTTTTCCATCAACCGGTAAGATCAGTGCAGAAAATGATTGACAGCCCGATTCGGACAACCTATCATTGAACCTGCGATGAGTGCGAACGAACGCAGGCCCGATCCGCGCGGCGAAGAAGAGGAGCCGCTCCGTCTGCGCGTGGTCCGCGCGGTCGAGGAGGGGCAGACGCAGAGCGAGGCGTCGCGCGTGTTCGGCGTCACGCGGGCCAGCGTGAACCGCTGGATGGGGCTGTACCGCGAGCGCGGGGCCGAGGGGCTGCAGCCCCGGCCGCGCGGCCGGCCCCGGCAGCGGCAGCTCACCCTCGCGGGTAGCGCCGGAGCGCTGCGGCTGATCCTGGAGCGGCTCCCCGACGAGGTGGGTCTCCCCCAGCCCCTGTGGACCCGCGAGGCCGTCCAGCTGCTCCTGGAGCAGCGCTTCGGCGTTACCGCGTCGCGCTGGACCGTGGCCCGGTACATGGACGACTGGGGCCTGGAGATACCCGGCCCCGCGGCCGCCGGGCCCCGGGCTCCGGGCCAGGCGAACGGCGCGGGGCGGCCGGAAGACGAGCGCTTCGCGGCGGCGCGGCGCCGGGCGCGGAAGGAGCAGGCCTCGCTGCAGGTGCTGCGGCACATCGACGCCCCGGGCCGGCAGCCCGGCCGCAGCGTGCTGGCCGCCGTCTCCGGGCGAGGCGAGTTCGCCTTCCTGGCGTACTTCGGGCGGCTGACGGGGCGCGTCGCGTGGACGTTCCTGGACCGGCTGAGCGCGCACGTGAAGGGGAGGAAGGTCATCCTGGTGACCGGCGCGGATACGGGGTTCTGGGCGGAGCACGCGTCCGGGTGGCGTCGCGCCCGCGCCCCCGCCCACGACGTGGTGGTGCAGGGAGCCGAGTGACCGGCAGTGTCCGGGGGTTCGCTGGAGCCCCCCCGGGCAGCGAGACATGGCAAGGCTCCGCAGCGCCCTTCGGGGCAGGAGGTAATTCATGAGTCCCAGATCACGCAGTGCAGCCTCGACGCTGAACGTCGGCGCGCTCGCCAGCGCCGTTGCCGGCCGCCTTTCCGGCGTCCGCGCATCTCCCGCGGCGGCCGGCCGGCTCCGCGCATCTCCCGCCGTGGCGCGCGGGCTCCGCGCGTCCCCGGTTGCGGCGCGGCTGCGGGCGTCCCCCGCGCGGGCGCTCCGCGCCTCGCCCGCGGCGGCCCGGCTGAACACCCGCGCCGTAGCCAGCGCGGTGGCGGCCCGGCTGGGAGGGCTCCGTGCCTCGCCCGCGGCGGCCCGGCTGAACACCCGCGCCGTCGCCAGCGCGGTGGGGTCCCGGCTGGGCGGGCTCCGTGCCTCGCCCGCGGCTGCCCGGCTGAACACCCGCGCCGTCGCCAGCGCGGTGGCGGCCCGGCTGGGAGGGCTCCGTGCCTCGCCCGCGGCGGCCCGGCTGAACACCCGCGCCGTCGCCAGCGCGGTGGCGGCGCGGCTCGCCGGCGGCGCGGCGTCGGCGCCCGGCCGCGCGGGGCTGCGCGCCTCTCCCGCGGCCGCCAGGCTCGGCGCCTCGGGCCTCCTGACCACCTTTCGGGGGCAGAGGCTGGCGAGCGCGGTCGCCGCGCGGCTGGCTTCCGCCGCGCCGGAGCTGGCGGCCGGCCCGCATGTGCCGCTGTCGGCCATCCAGCCGGGTCTGCTCGCCAGCGCACTGGTGAAGCGCCTGAACGACGTGGAGAAGGGAAAGCTCGCCTCGCCGGGCGCCGCGGCCACGCGGCTGGCCAGCGCGGTGGCGGCCCGGCTCACCTCGCCGCGGCTCTTCGCCTCGGCGGGCGCCATCCAGCGTTTCGGGCGCCAGGTGGCGTCCACCCTGGTGGCGGTGAACACCCGCAACCTCCCCGCGCAGGACGTGGACGCCTCGGCGGCGGCCGGCGGCAAGGGCGGCACCCAAGCGGCGGCCGGCGGCGGCGCGGGGAGCGGCGGCCCCGCCGGCGGGACCGGCGGTGCCACGGGCAAGGGCGGAAAGGGCTGACGCCCGGTGCGCGCGACCGAGAACGAATGCGCCACCGACGCCGCGCCGCCCGCGAGCGCGCTGACCGAGCTGCCCACCCCGCTCGTCCGCGCGCTCCTGGCAGCGCGGCCTCTGTCGGCTCAGGACCGGGAAGAGGTCCGCCGCGTGGCCGAGTCGGCCGCCATCGACTGGCGGGGGGTGGCCCGCACTGTGGACGCCAGCGGCGTGGGCCCGCTGGCGCTCACCCGCATGCACGAGCTGGGGCTGGCCGGGCACCTCGACCCGCAGACCTCGCGCGAGTGGGAGGCCGACCGCCTGCACGCGCAGCTGCAGTGCGTGCTCCAGCGCGAGGACGCGCTGCGGGTGACCCGCGCGCTCACCGAGGCCGGGGTGCGCCACGCCTTCCTGAAGGGGCTCGCGCTCCGCGAGTGGCTGTACGAGCCGCTCTGGGTGCGGGCCGGCTCCGACAGCGACATCCTGGTGGACCTGCAGGACGTCGAGACCACCCGCTCGGTACTCCTGTCGCTCGGCTTCGTGCAGGCCTCGCGCGACAAGGACTTCACGAACTTCCGCCCCGCCACCCCGCTGGAGATCTGGATCACAGAGAGCCAGCACTACGAGCTGGCGCAGTTCGCCCGCGACTTCCGGCTGCGCAACCCGCCCGAGTGGCTCTTCTCCCCCGACTACAAGCGCCAAGCGCCATCCGCCTTCGAGATGCTGCCGGACGGACCGGTGCTGCACTCGGTGATCGACGTGCACTGGCTCCTGCACTTCCTCTTCGAGGGCGAGCGCCCGCTGGACCGGGTGGAGTGGCTGGAGACGAGCACCGGTGACGCGGAGCTGCCGACGCTCCCGCTGGAGTGGCACATCTTCTTTACCGCCTTCAAGCTGTACTTCGAGGCGCTCGACCGGCCGGGATGGGGGCTGCACCTGCTGGCCGACCTGGCCGCGCTCCTGCAGGTGCGCCCGCCCGACGACGTGGACTGGGAGTGGCTGGACAGCCGTGTGGAACTGCACGAGATGGAGGCGGCCTTCTTCTACACCCTTTCCGCGGCCGAGCGCGTGGCGGGGCAGGCGCTGGTGCCCGACGAGTTCCTTCGGCGCTGGGCGGCCATCGAGCCGCGTGATTCCGACGACACCCGCCCCAACCTGGACTTCGGCGACTTCCTTCCCCACGTGCTGGGACGGCGCCTTCCCGGTTCGTTCCTTGCGCCGGTGCGATGACGCCAGCCTGAACGAGGCGGCGCCTCCGCGTCCCGACGCGGGGGCGCCGCCGTACGTCCATTCATCCCCCGCCACGAGCCATGACGTCCGACCCTGCCGACTTTCCCCCCCCGGGGGCGCTGCCGGAGGTGTATCCGCGCAACCCGCCGCTGAACAACCTGCGAGGTCCCGAGCTCGCTCCCGCCAACTTCTTCACCTTCGAGGGGATCGACGGCGCGGGGAAGACGACGGTCGCCCGCGCGGTGGCCCGCGCGTGCGAAGAGAGCGGGCGCACCCCCGTGCTCCTGCGCCTGGGGCGCTCCTCGATCGTGTCGCATGCGCTGGAGCGGGCCAAGTGGGTGAACGCGGACCCCGTCAGCATCAACTTGCTGAACTGGATCAGCATCTACGAGGAGACGATCGATCTGCGTGAGCGGCTGGGTGATGACCGCTACCGCATCTTCTTCGACCGCTATGCGCTCACCATCCGCACCCGGGGGATGCTGGAAGGGATGGTGCCGGATTTCGTCCCCCTGCTGGAGGCGCGGACGCCGCGCCCCGCGCGGATCTTCCTGATCGACGCGCCGCCGGAGGTCTGCCTGGAGCGCATCCGCGCCGGGGGGCGGACGATCAGCTACTACGAGGCGGGCTCGCGCGATGCCGAGCGCCCTGGCGAGGCCATGGTCGAGCGAAGCGAAGACGATCGCCGCACGGGGGCCGGCAACCGCGAGCCCGGGCTGCTGGTGCACCTGCAGCGGATGCGCGACCTCCTCCTCGACCTCTCCCGCAAGTACCCGCAGACGGTGATGGTGGACGGCACCCGCCCCCTCGAAGAGGTCGTGGCCGAGGTGGTGCGCCACCTCGGCCTCGGAGCGCTCACGCTCACGGGTTAGCGTATGGTCCACGCCTTGTGCATCTGGATCGACAGGCGCCAGGTGGGGTGGCCGCGCACCAGCTCCACGCACCACTCCAGCGAGCGGCGGTCCAGCTCGGTGCCGTTGAAAGCGGGGGAGATGAGGTAGTGCTTGGCCTCGACGACCGTCTTGGGGAGCCCCTGCAGGTAGCCGCGGACGTACTTCACCTCGTCGGCCGTGCGCTGGCGGATGGCGTGCTCGGCCACCTTGGGGCTCACCGTCACCCAGTCGATCCCCGGCGGGAGCTCGATGCTTCCGTTGGTCTCGATCGCCAGCTTGAACCCCGCGGCGTGCAGAGCGTCGATCAGGGCGGGGGTCACCTGCAGCCCCGGCTCTCCCCCGGTCAGGATCACCCACTCGCAGTGCGGCGAAAGCGTGCGGAGCTCGCGGATGATGTCGTCGGCCGAGAGCCGGGTGGAGGAGACGAACTCGGTGTCGCAGTCGAAGCCGTGCGTCTCCACCCGGCAGCTCTGGTTGCACCCGGCGAAACGGAGGAAGAGGTTCGCCGTGCCCGCGCGCACACCCTCTCCCTGCAGGGAGTAGAACATCTCGTTCACGGCATATCCGCTCATAGCGTCGCCTCCGCGTGGCAGTTCTCCGTTTCCCACAGCACCACCCGCACCACCTCCACGTCCGTTCCCTCCAGCTGCCGCGGCGCGACGTCGCGCAGGAGAAACTCGGCCATGTTTTCGGCCGTGGGGTTCCCGTCGAGCACGAACAGCTTCTGCCCCGGCAGCTGCCGGAGCAGCGCCAGCGCCTCGCGGTCCTGGCCGTTCACGATGAACCCGTGGTCCCAGTGCTCGTCGATCCAGCCGCCCAGGCGTTCCTTCAGCACCGCGAAGTCGATCACCCGGCCGACGCCGTCGAGCGACGACGCGGTGGCATGGAGGAGCGCCACGTAGTTGTGCCCGTGCAGGTGCGCGCACTTGCCCTCGTGGTGCAGCACCCGGTGACCCGCACAAAACTGGACGCGTCGCGTACAGATGATCATTGAGCCTCCTCGGTTTCGCATCAGGAAGAGAGCGGCGCGGCCGCCGCACGCGCATGGAAGGAGGTGCCCGGCGGGGCGGGGGCGAGGATGCGCCGCGGGGCGAATCCCGCGGCGCACTGCGCCTCGGGACCGATGGACGGGGCGACGTTTCCCGGGATCTCCACGGTGCGGCGGGCCAGTTCCAGCCCCAGCCCCACCGCGCGCCGGAAGGGGTACCCCCACGTGAGCCCCACCACCATCCCCGCCGCGAAGGCGTCGCCCGCCCCGGTACCGTCGACCGCGTCGGCGCGCGGGGCGGGATAGTGGGCCGCCGGCCCGCCGGGCCCGGCCGCGGCGACGCCGTGCGGCCCCAGCGTCACCGCGCAGCGCGCCGGACCCGCGCGGCGCAGCGCCGTCACCGCGCGCAGGGCGGCGGCGGGGGTCTCCACCGGGTCGCCGAGGATGTGCCCGGCCTCCTCGGCGTTCACCACCAGCAAGCCCAGCCGGGGGAGGAGCTCGCGGCGAGGCCCCACCCACTTCATGCGCGTCGGCAGTCCGCAGACGGGAACCCCGGCGCGCGCGGCGGCGGAAAGCAGCCGGTCCAGCATGTCCGCGTCGAGCCCCAGCTCGGCCACGATCCACGCCGCGCCGCGAAGCCAAGGGCCGTGCCGCCGAACGAACGGCCAGTGCAGCGCCTCCACCGGGGGGCAGTGGGCCCGCGAGGCCGCCAGCCCGCCGTCCGCGTCGAGCGTGGCCTCGAAGCGGCCGGTACCACCGGGGACCCGCCGCGCGGCGACGCGCACCCCCGCCCCTCGCAGCCGGCGGAGGAGCGCGCCGCCCTCGGCCCCCGGGTCGGCCAGGGTGAGGAGCGCGGCCCCGACGCCCACCCGCGCCAGGTTCTCGGCCACGTTCCGCCCCACCCCGCCGTCCGCCGTGAGCGCCCCCGCCTCGCCCGCGCGGCGCTTCCGGTCCACGAAGACCGATCCGACCACCAGCACCGCGGGACCCGCCGCGCCCACGCTCAGAACTCCACCGCGCGGCCCTCGGGCGGCAGATCCAGCACGATGCCGATTCGCTCGCCCTCCACCCGTCCCTTGCGCCGCCACGGCTCGGCGTGCACGCGGAAGCCGAAGGTGGCCAGCGCCTGCCAGGGCTGGTCGAGCTGGGGTCCGCAGAGCACCACCTTGGTGCGGACGTCGAAGGCCATGGCCGAGCGTACCAGCGCCTGGGAGGGCTCGTCGCACTCGATGAGCGTCACGAACTCGGCGCGCGCGTCGAGGAGGTAGCGCACGCCGCGCACGGGAAAGCCCTCGGCGGCCAGGTGCGCGTACATCAGGTACTCGTTCTGGAGCGCCATGAGGGTGAGCCCGGACTCGGCGCCCGTGACGATGGTGGGGTAGACGGCGCGCGGGGCGCGGACCACCTGATGCACCTCGAACACCGGGCTCTGCCGGGCATCCACGTAATAGCCCTTGAACTCGGCGAACGGCCCCTCGGTCTCCAGCCGGCCGGTCACCTCTCCGAACACCACGTAGTGCGCGTCGGCCGGCACGGGCGGCTCGCCCGACAGGGAGACGGCACGCCCGAGCAGGCGCGACGAGGTGAGGTAGTCGTCGCCCTCGGCCGGAAGACGCGAAGCGGCCACCAGCAGGTGAACCGGGTCCGCCCCCAGGAACACGGCCAGCGGGAGCGGGCGTCCCGCCGCCAGGCTCCGCTCCCAGTTGCGGTGGGCGTCGGTCCGCGGATCGAAGAAGACGCGGGCGCGGAACGGCCCGGCCACCTGGATGCGGTAGACGCCCAGGTTCACGCGCCCGCTCTCGGGGTCCCGCGTGACGCCGACTCCCGCGGTCACGTAGCGTCCCGCATCGCCGGGACGGTGCCGCAGGGCGGGGAGCGCGTCCAGCCCCTCCGCGAGCTCGCTCCATTCCGCGCCGGCGCCCACGGCTCCGGGTGCCGGGCCGGCCAGGCGACGCGCCGTTTCCGCCTGCCACGTCTCCGGCGAGGTTCCCATGGCCGCCAGCATCACCAGGCGGGGATACGGGTTGCAGAGCACCGCCGAACCCGGGTGCTCGCGGATCGACCGGAACACCACGGTGCGCCGCCGCCCGCCGCGGCGTTCGTCGTCCGCCATCCAGCGGGCGATCTCCACGTCCGCCGAGATCGGCGCGTCGTGCGCCCACAGGGGGACGGCGTCGTAGCAGGGCGGCAGTCCCGCCTCGTCCCGGCCCAGGGGGGCGGGCCCTCCGGCCGCCCTCATGCGACGGGGGCGGCCGGCACCGCGCCGGCGCAGTAGCGGCCGCACGACAGCCCGCTGAGCATGGCGTTCGCCAGGCCGTGGATGTGGCCGCAGGCGTCGCCCACGAAGAACAGCCCCGGCACCTCGCTCTCGAAGCTGTTCCGCGCCACGCGGATGCGGGTGCTGTACAGCTTCACCTCCGGCGCGTAGACGATGGAGCCGCCCGACAGGAACCCGGGGATGGTCTCCGCCAGCGCCTCGAGCACCTCGTGGAACGCCGTCCGCGCAACGGGGGGATAGAAGGGGGCCAGCTCGCCCAGCGTATAACCCGGGCAGGTGGGCTCGATGGTCAGCGCCGTGGTGGCGCGGCCCTCCAGGAAATCGTCGGCTCGCTGCACCAGCGGGCGGTTGCCGGTGGCGCGGGAGATCTCGGTGCAGAGGCCGACCAGGAACTCGTTCGGCTGCTCGTGGTCCACCTTCAGCATGAGCGCGGTGTTCGTGTAGTCACTGTGCACGTCGCGCTTGGCGTGCCCGTTCACCGAGAGGAAGCCCTTCTTGTACTCGGCGACCACGAACCCCCGCGGGTTCGTGCAGAAGGTCCGCACCGCGCCGGCCGACGTGTACCAGTAGATCTTCGTGTCCCACTGCACCTCCACCACCGGCTCCCACAGCCCGTGCGGCATCTCCACGCGGATCCCCAGGTCGGCGGGGGAGTGCTGCACCGCGAGGCCGAACTCGCGCGCCACCGTTTCCGCAAGCGCATAGCCCGCCTGCCCCACGGCGATCACCAGCCGGCGTGCGGCGTACTCGCGATCCGCGGTGCGCACCACGAACAGCTCTCCGCACCGGTCCACCGACTGCACGTCCTGCCGCAGGAGGATGCGATCGGCGAAGTCGCGGGTGAGCTCGCGCACGAAGTCGGGAAGATGGTCGGAGCCGATGTGGACCTGCGGCGCCATCACCACTTCACCGTCGCGCCCGGTGAACCATCCCTTCTCCAGGACGCACGCGGCATCGGAGTTCGGCGGCACCACGCCGAATCCGAAGCGGTCGATGGCGTACGCGGTCAGCGCTTCGTGCATCTCCGGCGTCAGCACCGCGTGCGCGCTCCCGCCGATGCGCGGCGAGAAGTTGAACTTGCCGTCGGAGAACAGCCCCGCGCCGCCCAGCCCGTAGACGATGGCCTGCCGGGCGATGGAGTGCGGGAAGTTGCGCAGCGTGTATTCGCGCTCGGACAGGTCGGTGCCGCGGTCCAGGATCAGGAAGCGGTTCTCACCGAGCCGGTTCAGCTCCGACGCCATGAACAGCGCGGCGGGTCCGGCGCCCACGATCAGGTGCTCGAGAATTTCCATGCGTCATCCCGCGGCTGGTGCGGCAACGGCTCGGCTTGGGTCCGGGTCAGGCGGGCGTCCCGGCGAACCAGGGAACGACCTCGGGTCCATCCGTGCCGGCCGCGGCACGCACGGGCTCCCAGGGAAAGACGATCCAGTCGTCGGGGGTGATGGCTTCGAAGTCGGCGCGGTAGGACGAGCGCTCCATCCGGGCAATCACGGCGGTGCGGACTGCGCCGGCGCCGTGCTCCTGGAGGTGGCGCACCGCGAAGGCGAGCGTCCGTCCCTCGCCCACCACGTCGTCCACCAGCAGGACGGACTCGCCGCGCACCTCGACGCCGGGAGATTCCCAGAGCATCGTGGGCTCCTGTTTGGTGCAGTAGGTATCGTTGCCGAGGTTACGGGCGATGGCCATGACCAGGAAGCGGTCCACATCCAGCACGTTGGACAGGTGCACGGCGGGGACAAGGCCTCCCCGGGAGATCCCGGCCACCAGGGTGGGACGGAACCCGGCATTCACCACCGCCTCGCGCAGCCGCTCCAAGCACAGCGCCAGGCCCGGCCAGCCAAGCTCGTACAGCTTGCGCCGCTTCCACAGCCCCGCCGGGTCGTTGGTCGATGGGTCTGCCATGATCAATGAGGGGCGTAAAAGGGAGGTCACCTCCGCGCAACGCACGGCGGCGCGGGTGGAGAGCATTGTAAACCGTCGAGGTGCTGCGCTGGTCGGGCCTTGTTCAAAGATCCTGAGCAGGAGTCGGCAAGGATTTTCGAGTCCCGCTTTCCGCACATATTTGATCGTGAAACTAGCGAGGTGGAAATGCCATGGCAAGAATTTTTTCGCCGGGCACTTTGATCCGTAGAAGTGCTTCAGAACGCTGCACAGGTGCTCGGAGCGACGATGGATTCATCGCAGATGAACCCGTAATGCGATGCCCCTGAACAAGGGCAAGCCCGCTCGCCGGTGAGCGGCGGACTCCGAAAGTCGCGCGCTGTTGCCACGGCGAGTGCCTCTCAGGAACGTCCCGCAGGATGCACCAGTCGAAGGAACTCGCCGCGCGTCGCGGAGCAGTCGCGGAACGCCCCTCGCAGCGCGGAGGTGATCGTGCTTGAGTTCTGCTTCTCGATCCCGCGCATCATCATACAGAGGTGCTGCGCCTCGACCACGACGCCTACCCCTTTAGGCTGCAGGAGCCGCTCGACCGCGCCGGCGATCTGCTCGGTCAGCCGCTCCTGTACCTGCAGGCGGCGCGCGAAGACCTCCACGATGCGCGGCAGCTTCGAGAGCCCGACGATCTTGCCGTTCGGTATGTACGCCACGTGCACGGTGCCGAAGAACGGGAGCAGGTGGTGCTCGCAGAGCGAGTACATCTCGATGTCGCGCACCAGGATCATTCCCTCGTGCGCCTCCTCGAAGAGCGCTTCTCCGACAACCTCCTCCAACTCCAGCCGATACCCCTGGGTGAGCCAGTCGAGCGTCTTGCGCACCCGCTCCGGGGTGCGGGCGAGGCCTTCCCGGTTAGGGTTCTCGCCGATCAGGCCGAGTTGCTGGCGCACCACCGACTCCAGTTGCCGCTCGCGGCTCAGGCCTTCGTCGTCGAGAGGGATCGGGCGGAGCGGGGGGACTACGGGGGCGTGATCGGTTGACGGTTTCTCAGCCGCAAGGGTCGTCGACATCATCATTGTTTCTCCGGTTCCCGGAAGCGAACCCGCGCGGGTGCGAGACACAGAGGGCCTCGCGGCAGGGCACGACCAGATTCTCGGCGGGTGGAGGTGATGCTGGAGGAGATCGTCATCATAAAGATACCGCGACCGCGCCTTATGACGGCCGACGCACACATGAAGCCTCGTCCGTCGCGAGCGTTCGCCCAGTAGAGCGCGCGTCTCGCGGCGCTAAAGGTTTGGGGGAGGCAACCTGGGTCGGCCCGCGGCTGCCACGCCACGGGCAAGAAAGTAACGGGAAAGGCTCTGCAAGTCAAAGGTTGTCTTGAAGAGACCGACGAAAAGCCGCACCTCGGTGCCTGCCCGCGACCTGATCGAGGACCTCACGAGCAAGGAGATGGAACGCGGCCTCTGGACCGAAATCCACAATAGCCGGGCGTTACGTGGCGCGTACTCACAGAGGGTGGCGAGCAGGCCAGCGATCACGAGGAGGCGAACACTTTCGTACTCGATCCGGCCGTCCACCTCGCTCCGCCGCCCGCTGCCGAGCGCGCGGGAGGACGCTTGAACCCACCAGGCATCGCGTCTTCTACGGTGCATTCAGACCGGACACCTGCCTCGCTGAGATCCGCCCCGCGGTCGGCAGCTGGCTGGCCGTGGCTGGCTTCGAGCCGACACGTACGCTCAGGCTCCTCGACGTAACCGCGTTCAGCCACGAGCCTCCCGGAGGATCGCCGTTCGTGCCGGGGTTCGTGGAGATGGTCGAGCGCTGGCGCTTCCTCAGCAGTTGTAACAAGTTTTTGGCTTACCCACCACGGCACCCCCGCCGCACCCCGATGCGCAATCCACCAACGAAAACGGCCCCGCCGCTCAACTGAGCGGCGGGGCCGTAAATCGTTGCACCACAACAACTCCCAACGGAGGCGGAGGGACTCGAACCCCCAAAGGCTTGCGCCCGCCGCATTTCGAGTGCGGTGCCTTACCAGTTAGACTACGCCTCCAAACAAACCGACATCAGTCGGGACGGCCGGATTTGAACCGGCGACCCCTCGCTCCCGAAGCGAGTGCTCTACCGGGCTGAGCCACGTCCCGAAGGAACTCCCCGGACCAACCGAACCATCTACCAGACCAGACCTGCACCGGAGCGGACCGGGTGGGATTCGAACCCACGAGGGCTGTTAACCCCACACGATTTCCAATCGTGCTCCTTAAGCCGCTCGGACACCGGTCCCAGCTGGAGCGGAGAGGGCGGGATTCGAACCCGCGTCTGCCTTTTGGGCAGGACGGTTTAGCAAACCGTTGGTTTTAGCCACTCACCCACCTCTCCAAACCGAGCCTGCAAATTGCCCCCCCAGGGCTCGAACCTGGACTTTCCTGATCCAGAGTCAGGCGTGTTGCCAATTACACCAGAGGGCAATGGAACCTACGTTGTCAAACAACCTGAAGCGGGAGACGGGGTTCGAACCCGCGACCCTCAGCTTGGGAAGCTGATGCTCTGCCAACTGAGCTACTCCCGCGCTCGGACGCTGAATCTAAACGAGTTGCGCCCTTTTGACCAGAGCCACCGGTCGGATTTGAACCGACGACCGCTCGATTACGAATCGAGTGCTCTACCCCTGAGCTACGGTGGCAGCGGTTCGGTACAGTGGAGCTGAGGGGAATCGAACCCCTGACCTCTGCAGTGCGATTGCAGCGCTCTCCCATCTGAGCTACAGCCCCGAGTGTTCCTCCGGCAGTGGGCGGTACAAGACTCGAACTTGTGACCTCCACGATGTCAACGTGGCGCTCTAACCAACTGAGCTAACCGCCCGTGTTCTTGCCGCAAGCAGTGGTGGGGGTAGGATTCGAACCTACGTAGGGCTGTGCCCGGCAGATTTACAGTCTGCTGCCATTAGCCACTCGGCCACCCCACCTCACAATCCACTCGTTCAACCAGTGGAGCCGAGGGGAATCGAACCCCTGACCTCTTGAATGCCATTCAAGCGCTCTCCCAACTGAGCTACGGCCCCAGGACCTACCCGTGTTTTCAAACCCATCCGGCGCGCGTGGCGCCTTCTGGAAAACCAGCGGGGCCGACGGGACTCGAACCCGCGACCTCCGGAGTGACAGTCCGGCACTCTAACCGACTGAGCTACGGCCCCTTGAGCGTTGTCCAACCTCCCGGAGACGCAACCTCCGGTCCTGCATGTCCAGAGCGGGCAACCGGACTCGAACCGGCGACCTCAACCTTGGCAAGGTTGCGCTCTACCAACTGAGCTATGCCCGCGCACCGTTTTCAGGCGCTCCCACGGGGAGTCGAACCCCGCTCTCCACCTTGAAAGAGTGGCGTCCTAACCGATAGACGATGGGAGCACTCTTCCACTACCGAAGCTCGCGATGGGACTCGAACCCATGACCTCTTCCTTACCAAGGAAGTGCTCTGCCGGCTGAGCTACGCGAGCACCCGACTCTCGCTTTCGGGGCGGTCCCACCCTTCTTGCATACCGCTAGGGGGATTCGAACCCCCGTTACCGCCGTGAGAGGGCGGCGTCCTAGGCCTCTAGACGATAGCGGCGTGTCCATCCAGTCAGCACGGCAGGAGGGAATCGAACCCCCAACCGCCGGTTTTGGAGACCGGTGCTCTACCAATTGAGCTACTGCCGTCCGTGCTGCTCAGTGGCCAGGGAGGGAGTCGAACCCCCGACACCACGATTTTCAGTCGTGTGCTCTACCAACTGAGCTACCTGGCCTTGCTCCCCCAACAAAAAGCCGCCCGGCAATGGCGGCGGGGGTCGGGCAATAGCGGGGGCGGGATTCGAACCCGCGACCTTCGGGTTATGAGCCCGACGAGCTACCAGGCTGCTCCACCCCGCGTCAAGGACGATAAAGATACCTGCCAGCGCGTGTTCCGTCAACCCCCTTTGGCGGCCCATCAGCCGCCTCGCGCCGCCGCCGGACGGGTCCTGCCGTCCCGCGGGCCACGATTATATACGAGCCCCGCGCGTTTGTGAAGCCCTTGACGAAAACTTCTCTTCGCCAACGGGAAACCCGGAAGGCCGCCGGGGTGACCGCGCACGCCAAGTCTCACCGAATCGAGCGCTTACGCCCACGATGGGGTGTGCCCCGGGGTGACGGCATGAGCGGAAAAATCCCGATTCCGCCGCCACGTCTCCATCGCGGATGGAGGTGGCGCGCGAAGAATTCAGGTGAGGAAGCGGCCTTCCGCGGCGAGCTCCACCAGGAGGCGGCCGCGCTCGTTCTCGTCGATGGCGGCGGCGCGCAGGGCGGGGGTGGCGTGGTGGCGGGCGCCGCAGCCGTCGCAGGCGATCCACTCCTGGTCCCACAGCCGCGCCTCGTGCCAGGTGCCGGGGCAGTCGGAAAGGACGTGGCGGATGCCGTGCGCGTCGGCGGCGATGGCCTCTTCGCGGGCCAGCTCGTAGGGCTCGAGCGTGGGCTCGAAGTGGCAGCCGAAGCAGGTGAGCGTGTGCGGCAGGGTGATGCGCGCGCCGGAGCGGATGCGCAGGTGGCGGCCGCAGCGGGGGCACTCGCCCGCGAACCATGTGACCAGGTAGCGCCCGGTCCAGAAGCGGTGCGCCAGGAACGCACCCGTGCAGAACGACAGCACCGGCCAGGGATAGTGCGGCGGCAGCCACACCACCCACGGGCACACTCCCCAGAACAGCGCCAGCGCGAGCAGCGTCTTCGCCGCGCGCCACGCGAGCGGCTGGTAGACGACGCCCAGCCGTGCCGGCGTGGGCGCGTGCGCCCGCAGCACGAGGTGGACCTGGGGTGATTCGACCGGGTTCATGGTGCGACCGGTGAGTGTGGCTGTGTGCTGCTGAAAGCTAATCCGCCCGGCAAGCTGGCGGCAGGGGCATCACGACGGCGGCGCCCCGATGAGGGCGCCGCTTCGACCGTTCGGGGTCCACAACCACGGTCTACTGCGCCACATCTCCCGCGAATGGCGACGAGTGGTAGTGGGCCAGCAGGTCGGCGGGGTCCTGGTAGATGGCGACGGCGTCGCCCAGCGCCTGGTCGTCCCAACCGCCGCAGCGCAGGGCGACGCAGCGCACGCCGGCGCGGCCCGCCGCCTCCACGTCGTATGGGGTGTCGCCCAGCATCACGGCGTCCGCCGCTTCGCAGCCGGCGTTGCCGAGCGCGGCTTCCACGATGTCGGGCGCGGGCTTGGAGTGCTCGGCGTCGGACGAGGACGTCTTCGCGTCCACCAGGTCGGCGATGCCGGCGGCTTTCAGCAGCGCGGCCATGTCGTCCTTGCTGGCGCTGGTGGCCACCGCCAGCCGCATCCCGTCGGCCGCGAAGCGCTGCAGCAGCTCGCGCGCCCGGGGGAAGGGCTGGCACGAGGGGAGGTAGCGCTCGCGGAAGATCTCGCCGCGGCGTGCCTTGATCTGCTCGCCGGTCTCGCTCTCGTCCGACACGCCGGTGAGGCTGGGGAGCACGCGGTCGCCCCCCATCCCGATCATCCGCCTTGCGTGGCCGAACGCCACGTCGTAGCCGAACTCGTGGCACACGTCCACCCAGGCGTGGGCGTGGGCGTCGTTGGTGTCGATGAGCGTGCCGTCCACGTCCAGGATCACCGCGCGGGGGCGGGTCACTCGTCGTCCTCCTCGGCCGGCGACAGGCCGGTGCGGGCGGGGCCGTTGAGCACCGTGTCGCCGGTGCACGAGAAGCGCGAGCCGTGGCAGGGGCAGTCCCAGCTCTTTTCCTCGCTGTTCCACTTGACCACGCACCCCAGGTGCGTGCAGTAGGCGCTGCGCTGGTGCAGCACGCCGCCCTCGTCGCGGTAGGCGGCGATCTTCTTGCCGCGCCGCTGCAGCACCGCGCCTTCGCCGGGCGCGATCTCGGCGCCGCCCCCCACTTCGCCGCCCGTGGGGAGGAGGTCGGTGAGCTGCGCGGCCACGTCCAGGTTCTCTTCCAGGAACATCTTGGCCGTGTCGAACGAGAGCGTCTTGCGGCTGGGGTCGTACAGCTTCTCCCACTCGTTGGCGCGGCCCACGACCAGGTCGGAGATCAGCACGCCGGCGATGGTGCCGTGGGTCATCCCCTGCCCCGAGTCGCCCGTGGCGATGTACACGTTCTCGTTCGAGGGATCGCGGCCGATGAAGCCCATGTAGTCGACCGGCTCGAGCACCTGCCCCGACCAGCGCAGCGGGAACTCGGCCGCCATGGGGAAGCGCTCGCGGGTCCACGCCTCGAGGCGGGCGTAGCGCTCGGCCGCGTCGTCCTTGTGGCCGGTCTTGTGGTCTTCGCCGCCCACGATCAGCCACACGTGGTCGGGATCGCCGTCCACGGGCTGGGTGCGGACGTAGTGGTAGGGGTCGAGCGTGTCCCAGAAGAGGATCCGGGGCATGCTGGTGGACGGGATGCGGGCGGCCACCACGAAGGTGCGGTAGGGCGCCTGCTTGGTGTGCATGGCCACGAAGTCGCTGATGGGCGAGTTGGTGCACACCACCACCGCCGCCGCGCTCACGCTGAAGCCCTGGCCCGTCACCCGCGGCTGCGCGCCGCCCTCCACGCCTTCCACGTGGTTGCCGGTGTGGATGCGCCCGCCAGCGGCCGTGATGGCGCGCGCCAGCCCGTCGAGGTAGCGCAGCGCGTGGAACTGCCCCTGGTTGGGGAAGCGCAATGCCGGGCCGCTGTCCCACCAGTGGATGGGGATGCGGGGGACCAGCTCCACGTCGGCGGCGCCGGCGCGGTGGGCGGCGTCGCGCTCCTTCTCCAGGAACTGCTCGGTGCGCCCGGGCCCCAGGAACCAGTAGCCGTCCACGCGGGCGAAGTCGCACTCGATGCCCTCGTCGCGGACGATGCGCTCGATGGTGTCGACCGCGCCCTGGTGGCTTTCGCGGGCGATGCGGGCGCCGTCCTTCCCGTGCACCTTCTCGAGCACCTGGTAGTAGTCGTCCATGGCGCTGGTGAGGTGGGCGGTGGTCTGCCCCGTCTCGCCGCCGCCCACGGCGTTGTCGTCGAGCACGATCACGCTCTGGCCGGCCTTGGCCAGGAAGTAGGCCACGCTCATCCCCGCGATGCCGGCGCCCACCACCACCACGTCGGCGCGCGCGTCGCCCGTGAGCGGCGGGTAGTCGTGCTGCGGGTTGGTCGACTCCCACACCGACAGCGAACGTTCCGAAGACTGCATCCCCCCACCTCCCCCGTTCGGCTCCATTCCCGGATCGCGCGCAGGACTGGACCGGCGCGCACGCGGGAGGCGTGTCTTGCAAAGGGCGTACGCGGTGGGGAACTGGGGGGTGCGGAGGGGATGAAAGGGGGAGAGCGCGAGGGCTGGAGGCCGGATCGGGGATGTCGACCGGCAGTCGATGGTGAGTCGATCAGGAGGGTGCAAAGGGGCCATCCCCGCGGGGCCCTCTCCCTGGCGCGTTCCGGCGCGACTGCGTCGCGTCCGGAAAGCGCCTGTCCCTCCCCCAAAACAGCCTGGGGGAGGGACGGTCGGCGCGGCCTGCAGGGGTTCGTCCGTCGGCCAAGGCTGGCGTGATCGGCGACGGAGGGAGCGATGCCTGCGCGGGAGTCCGCGAAGCGGACTTTGGGCCGTGGTTGCTGCGGATTCATCCGCCGAGCGATGGCCGCGGCTGGCAGCGACACGTGAGGGATGCGCGCCCGCAGGGCCGGGAACGCGGCGGCCCGCCTGCGCCGTCATCTCAGCCGAGATGAAGCGTGGGCGGGCCGCCGTGGGCCCGGCGCGGTTGGCAACAGTCGTATCGTTGCCTACCGCGCGCGCAGCCCGACCCGGAGCGCAGCGGAGGGGCACGCCCAAACCCCGCCGTTCCAGCCGCTCTTGCTATCGAAATCGAGCCGTCGACTCGGCCGGATCAGCTGCCGACGACCTGCACGCCGCCGGAGCCGGTGTCGATCACCAGGCGCCCGCGGCCGTCGCCGAAGCGGCCGGTGAAGTGCGAGCGGCTGGAGCGTGTGACCTCGGTGGGCACCAGCACGTGGATACCGCCGCTGCCGGTGTCGATCTCGGCGCTGGCGCCGAACTGGCGCGGCACGGCCAGCACCACGCCGCCCGAGCCCGTGTCGATGCGCACCGACTCGGCGTCGGCGCTCAGGGCCAGGTTCACCGAGCCGCTGCCGGTGTCCACGTCCACGTCGCGCGCGGACACGCCGGCCAGCCGCACGCCGCCGGAGCCCACGTCCACGTGCAGCCGGTCCACGCGCAGGTCGCCGCCTTCCACGCGGCCGCTGCCGTGTCCACGTCGAGCATGCCGCCGCTCACGCCGTTCACCGTCACGGCGCCCGAGCCGGTGTCGAGCTTGACGTCGCCCCGCGCGTCGCGCAGCTCGATGGCGCCGGAGCCGGTGTCCAGGTCGAGCGACCCGCGGGTGCCGGTGGCGCGGATCGCCGCCGCGTGGCCCCGCACGCGCAGGTCGCCGTTCACGTTGGCCACGTCCACCCGCCCGGCGGCCAGGTGGATGGTGACGGTGCGGCCGGCGGGCACCTGCACGCGCACGTCGGCCCAGGCCTCGGTGCCGCCCCCCGCGCCGCTCACGCGCACCTGCCGCCCGCCGCCCAGCCAGCGGCCGCCCACGGTGGAGCCGAAGGTGCCGTCGGTGCGCACGTCGATGGTGGTGTTGCTGCCGCGGCCCAGCGCCGGGTACACCACGCGGTCGCCGGGATAGACCACGGCCAGGGTGCGGGTGCCGCCGCCTTCGCCGCGGCGCACGGTGAGCTGCCCCCCGTCGGCGCCGCCGCGGGTGACGGAAACCGCCACGGCCTGGCCGGAGCCCGGCTCCACGCTCACCTGCCCGGCCAGGTTGTAGATGTCAACGCGGCCGCCGTCCAGCGCGTACCGCTCCTGCGCCTGCGCGCCCCGCGCCGCCAGCGTTCCAGCCAGGGCGGCCGACAGCACGGCCGCGCCCGCGAGCTGCTTACGCATCAACATCCTCCTTCGTGTGTGACGTTCGGACCACCAGAACATTGACCATCGGACCACCGGACCCATCGGACCCATCGGACCCATCGGACCCATCGGACCCCTCGGACCCCTCGGACGGTCGGACCATCGGACCATCGGACCATCGGACCATGGGACCATCGGACCACCGGACCACTGGACCATTGGACTATCGGACGTCGGGCCGTCGGGCCGTCGGACCATCGGCCGTCGGGCCACCGGACCACCGGACCATTGGACCACCGGACATCGGACCATCGACCGCGGTAGACGGCCATCGGTGTGGCGACGATGCGAGTGAACTCGCGGCTACAAGGGCACGCAGTCCGCCTTCGCGGACTTCCCCCGGCGGCGGCACCGGTGCGGCGCGGGAGAGTGCCGTGGGGTCGAACGCGCTCACGCAGTCCTGCGTCTGGTCGGCGGACTCCCCCGCCCTCCGTCCTACAGGTTCACCCACCAGTTGACCTTGACCAGGAAGACGTTGGTCGGCTTGTAGCCGTAGAGCGCGTCCAGGTCGTGCCACAGGCGGAAGCGGCCGTCGTCCACCGAGCCGTCGCGGGTGTGGCTCCAGGCGAAGTACATGGTGCTGCCCAGCCGGTACTCCCAGCGCAGCACCGCGTTGAGGTTGAAGGCGCGGTAGTCGAAGTCGGGGTTGTCCACGCTCACGCCGCCCAGCCGCAGCTCGCCGTCGTCCCCCTGCTCCGCCGCCAGCGGGCGGAAGCGGTCGCCGAAGCGCGCGGCGTGCGGGTCCGCCACCTCCATGAAGCCGCCGTAGCGGCCGGCGCTGATGAACGGCTGCGCGTAGAGTTGCAGCGACAGCGTGGGGGTGAAGGTCTGGTCGAAGCGCGCCGACACCCCCACCGTCTCCTGGCGCAGGCGCGAGAAGAGGTAGTGCGTGCCACCCAGCTCGTCGGCCGGCGCGTCCACGTACTGCCACCCCGCCAGCTCGCTGCTGTAGAACGGCCCCAGCTTGAGGGTGGTGCTGGCGGTAGGGCGCCAGTTGAGGCTGAGCGAGGTGCTCCAGCTGCGCCCGCCCGACTGGTCCTCGCGGCCCCACTCGTAGCTCAGCTCGCCGTTCAGCGGCTTGCGGTCGTCGCTGTAGACGCCCATCCAGCCGCTGGTGCGGCCGGGGCGCCGGATGGACGGGCCGCCGCGCAGCGCGCTGGTGCTCACCGCCGCCAGCTCGCGGTCCACGCCGCCGTAAAAGCCCCAGTAGCTCTTGAGCGTGGCCGAGCCGTTGAGGTTGCCCCCGCGCGAGGTGAGCTGCCCGCCGAAGGTGCGGCCGTCCCACGCGTTGCTGCTCAGGTTGAAGCGGCGGAAGGGGCCCACCGGGGTGAACTGGCGGAACTGGAAGTAGCCGGCGTTGGTGACCTGGTCGGCCTCGCGCTGGTAGCCCACGTCGTTCACCTCGAACCCCGGCGAGCGCACGATGCCCAGCACGCCGCCCTGCCAGCGCCCCTTCACCCGCGCCAGCGTGTAGCCCCCCGCCCACCCCCGCAGCGCGGTGGCCGCCGAGTCCACGCGCAGGTGCCCGTCGGGGCGCTGGTAGTAGCGCGCGGGCGACTGCTGCAGGTCGAGGATCGCGTCGGCCGAGCCGTGCACGGTCGACCCGAGAAGGTAGCCCTGCGCCAGCCACGCGTCGCTCCCGAAGCGGTGCACGAAGTCGACGCCGCCCGCGTACGCGTCGCCCGGGAGGTCGTCCATCTCGGTGCCCGAGAGCGCGCGGTGCACGCCGGTGCCCACGAAGCCCAGCTGCGTGCGGCCGCCCCGCATGTCGCGGCGGGCGCGGAAGACGCCGTAGCCGGTCATCGGCTCCACCACGCGGGAGACGGGAGATGCGTCGTCGCCCACGGCGCGGCCGCGCTCCTCGGCGGTGAGCGCGGTGAGCATCCCCACCGACCAGCCGCCCCCCACCCTCCCCGACAGCTTGGCCGCGCCCAGGATGGTGGTCTGCCCCGGCTGGCTCACGAACTCGCCATCCAGCTCGCCGTGCGGCGAGCGGCCGATGCGGCGCGAGTAGAAGAGCGCCTCGTTGGCGTCGTCTCCGTCGCCCAGCCCCAGCCCGAAGCGGAAGATGTCGGCGCCCTCGGTGAAGAAGGGGCGCTTCTCGGCGTAGAAGCTCTCGTACTGGCTGAGGTTCACCTGGCTGGGGTCGGCCTCCACCTGCCCGAAGTCGGGGTTGACGGTGGCGTCGAGCGTGAGGTCGCTGGTCACGCCGTACTTGAGGTCGAGCCCCGCCGAGCCGCGGAAGGCGTTGGCGGCGTAGAAGGGGTCGGCGCCCTGGCCCGGCGCGCGGGTGACGCCGCTCACCGTGTACGGCAGCAGCTCCAGCCGCCGCGGCGAGGGGAGGCCGCGAAGCCCGCGCAGCTGGCCGAAGCGGGCCACGGTGCGCGAGTCGTCGCGCCGGAGCGGGGCCCAGAAGCTCTGCTCGTGGGTGCGGGCCACGATGCGGATCGCCTCGAAGCCCCACACCCCGTCGCCGCCGGGGGTGAAGCGCAGCGCCGCCAGGGGGATGCGCAGCTCGGCCGTCCAGCCGTGCGCGTCGCGGTGGACGGCGCTCTCCCACACCGCGTCCCACCCGGCGTCGTCGCCGCTGCCGTCGGCCACGATGAAGTCGCGCTTGACCCCCGCCGGGTTCACGGCGAAGGCGTAGGCGGTGCGCAGGTCGTGCCGGCTGTCGAAGGCCACCATCAGCCAGTCGCTGGACGAGTCCTGGTCACGGCGGGTGAGCTGCGCGGTGACCTTCCCCGGCTCGGGGTCGTAGGCGCGCAGCGCCACGTAGACGGCCGCGTCGTCGAAGGCCACGCGCACCACGGTGGGAAAGCTCGCGGGCTTCCCCTCGTCGGGGTCCCGCTGGATGAACCCGCCCGACGAGTCGGCCGCCGCCCACGCGGCGTCGTCCAGCCGGCCGTCCAGCGTGGGAGCGGCCGCCCCGGCCGCCAGGCGGTGCGCGTTCAGGAACAGGGAGGTGCTGTCGGGCGGCGTGGGCCCGGCCAGCACGGCAAGCGAAAGGAGCGCACCAAGCATCGTACGGAGTCTGCTCGGGTGGGAAGATCGAAAAAGGGGAAGCGAGCCCAGGGCTCGCCTCCCCTTACGCCGCGTGCGACGGGCGGGTTTCAGGCTAGCGGCGCGTCACCCGCACGTCGCCCGAGAAGGTCTGCGTGGTGACCCGGGCGTCGCCGCTGCCCACCGTCACGCGGGCCTCGCGGCGCGACTGGCGCACCAGGCGGGCGCCCGGGTAGTCGGCGCTGACGTCGCCGCTGAAGGTGGTGAACTCCACGCTGGCGCTGGCGCCCGAGGCCAGCTGCAGCACGATGTCGCCGCTGTGGGTGGTGAGCTCGAGGTCGGCCCCGCGGGCCAGGTCGCCGCTCACCGTGATCTCGCCCGACACGGTCTGGAAGGCGCCGCTCAGGCCCCGCCCCGTCACCCGCAGGTCGCCGCTCACGCTGTGCACCTCGGCGCGGCCGCGCATCGAGGCGACCTCCACCGAGCCGCTCACCGAGCCCGCCTCCACCGCGCCGGCCGAAGCCGTCACGCGGACGTTGCCGCTCACGCTGTTGGCTTCCACCCGGTCGCGCACGGTGCCGGCCACCGTCACCGAGCCGCTCACCGAGGCCGCCTCCACGCGGTCGGCGTCGGCGGTCACCTCCACCGTGCCGCTGCGGGTGGCGGCGGTGATCTCGCGCGAGCGGGTGTTGGCCACCCGGATGCCGCCGCTCACGCTGTGCGCCTCCACGCTCCCGTCCACCCCTTCGACGCCGACGTCGGCGCTGACCATGTGCACCTCCACGTCCTTGCGGGCGGGCACGCGCACCTCGAGCCGCGTGTCGTTGGAGGTGGAGCGGCGGCTGCCGCGGGGGTAGACCACGCGCACCACCACGTTGCCGTCCTCGTCGTCCACCTCCAGCCGCTCGCCGCCGCCGCCCAGGTTGCCGGTCACCTGCACCTGGCCGCGGCCCCACCCCAGCACCCGCACCTGCCCCGAGATGCCGTGCACCTCCACGGTGCCGGTGGCGCTGGTGCTGCGCGTCTCGTTGACCTGCTGCGCCGCCGCGGCCGTGCTGCCCGCGCCCAGCAGCGCGGCGGCGGCGATCATCGTCTTCAACCGCATCGGTGTGTCTCCCATGGTCCGGTATGCCCGCGGGCCGTCAGATCTCCACCGCCTGGCGGAGAACCTTGACCTTGGCGTCGTAGGTGGCCGTGAGCATCTGGGTGAGCTCGCGGCTGTTGGGGTCCTTTTCCAGCGCCGCACGCGACTCGGCGATGGCCGCGTCGATGATGCGGAGGTTGCGCTCCAGCGTCTGCACCGTCTCGGGCGCCATCTGCCCCTGCTTCGCCTCCAGCACGCGCTGCAGGTCGGCGATGGCGGTCTGGTAGCTGGCCTCGGCCGGACGGAACGCGGCGAACGCGGTCTGCGTTCCTGTCGTCCCACCCGCCGCCGCCCCACCCGCCGCCGTGCCACCGGCTGGCGTCTCGGCACCGGCCGGGGGGCGCGGGGTGGAGGGGCCGTCGGCCGCGGGCCGAACCGCGGTCTGGCCCGGGTTGGCGGTGATCGGGCTCAGGGCGATGGGCCCGCCCGGCTGCTGCCGCTCCCGCATCACCCGGGCGGTGATGGCCGACGAACCCGCCACCAGCACCAGCGCGGCGGCCACCTGCAGCGCCCAGCGCGGCGGCTGCCAGCGGCGGCGGGACGGGGCGAAGGGGATCACCTTCGTCTCCTCCGCCGCCTCCACAAGCGCCGGCCCGCGCGCCTCCAGCCGCGGGGCGATGCCGGCCCACAGGTCGCGCGGCGGGGCGACGGCGCGGGGGAGCGCGGCCACGTCGGCCAGGAGCGACTGGATGGCCTCCACCTCGGCGCGGCACTCGCCGCACGCGTCCAGGTGCCGCTGCACCATCACCCGCTCGATGTCGGGAAGCTCGCCGCAGGCGAAGTCGTCGAGCCGTTCCAGCGCGTGTTCGTGGGTCATCGCTCCAGTGCCTCCCTCAGTAGCCGGCGCGCCCGGTGGAGCTGCGCCTTGCAGGTCCCCACGGCCAGGCCGTGGAGCTCCGCGATCTCTTCGTGCTTGTAGCCTTCCACGTCGTGCAGCACGAACACGTTGCGTGCACCCGGCGGGAGCTGCGCGATGGCGCGCTCCAGGTCCATCGCCTGCCCGGGGTCGGGCGGCCTGCCGGGGGTCTCGTAGGCTTCCAGATCGTCCGTGTGGAAGACCTTGCCCACGCGGATCCCGTCGGCCCTGCGGCCGCCCAGCACCACGTTCACGGCCAGGCGGTGGAGCCAGGTGCTGAACGCGCTCTTTCCCTCGAAGCTGCCCAGCTTCTCCCAGGCGCGCACGAACACGTCCTGCGTCAGCTCCTCGGCCTTGGTCCCGTCTCCGGTCATCCGCAGGCACAGCGCGAACACGCGGTCCACGTTGTCGCGGTACAGCTTCTCGAAGGCGGCCACGTCGCCCTGCTGCGCCCGGCGGACCGTGGTGTCCGCGGCAGCCGGTGGGGCTTCGTCTTCAACCAGCATGGTCGCCATCGAGCCGGGCCGGAGAGGGTGGAGCAGTTCGGGTGCTGCCCCTCTGATGCACGGCGCCGCGGGTTGGTTTGAATCGCGTCGCGGCGGATCCCGGCGGGCGCGGCCGGGGCGGCGCCACGGCGCGGAGCGGGTGCGGAGGGCGTGAGGGGGGATGCATGCGAGGGCCTACGGTCAGTGAGTTTCTGGGGGGACCTTCCCGGCGGTACCACGGTGCGGAGGATCGTTCGCTTCGGCCGGGCTCGGAATCTCGCGGAGGGTGAGCCCTCTCCTTCCGGCTCCATCCCCAAACGTTCCGGCGATCCATTGGAGGGACGCGAAAGGCCGAACCGCGGAAGGAGATGAAGATAACAACGCAGCCCCGTTCGCGCGCGAAGCGCGGATCCTCGGCGGGGGGGACGGCCCGGGTGACGCACGATGAAAGCGGGCGCCTCGCACGGCCGGCATGCGTTTCGTAACCCTGGCAGAAAATCCATCGCTGCGTATATAGGTACAATGAGAGCGACCCCAACCGCGGGATTTCGAGGACACAACCATCAGCCCCTGCATCTCGCGTCATACGCCACCCGACATAGGCAGGCAACCGCCCACCCGCCTTCGCCCGGCCTCGTCCCGACTGCAACGGCCGTAAAGGTGAGGGTAAAAACGTTGGCCTGAGATGCCCTTGTGATTATGTGATAACGTATTACGTTCACAGACACCTCCGCTGTGCAATCTTCCCGACACTCCCCCGTCTCGCTCCCGCCGGCCGTCATGTACCTCACCCGAAAGACACGTGTGCTCACCGCCGCGGCTGGTGCGCTCCTCCTCCTCGCCGCATCCGAGCGCGCCCTGGCCTGGCGCGCCACCTCGCTCCGCGACACCGCCACGCGGTACTGGCTGGGCCTGCTCACCTCGGGCGCCCAGCAGACCTCGCGGCTGGTGGACACCTGGCTGGAGGAGCGCCGGGCCGACGCGGTAGCGGCGGCCCACGCCTCGAGCGGCGAGCTTCTCGAGCCGCGCGAGGCTGGAGGCCGCGGGACCCGCCTGTCGCGGACGTTGTATTCGTCGGTGGAGAGCGGCGAGCTCGCCGGCGCCTGGATCGTGGACGGCGACGGCGCGTTGCTGGCCGGCGCCCGGGCCGACCTGCAGCCTTCGGCCGCCGAGCGGGCCGCGCTGCGCGCCACCGCCGGCGACGGCCGGAGGCGGGTGGTGGGCCCCACGCATGTGCCGGGCGGCACCACCACCATCTCGTTCGTGGAGCCCGTCCGCCGCGAAGACGCGCCCGGAGCGGCCCCGCTGGCAGCGGTGGCGGTGCGCGCCGAGCTCGACGGCTCGCTGTTCACCCTGATCGGCTGGAAGCTGGGCCCCAGCAAGACCGGCCAGACACGGCTGCTGGCCCCGGCGGGCGCCCAGGTGGTGGTGGTCGGGCCCTCGCAGCAACCGCGCGCGGGCCCCATGGAGCTGCACATGCCGCTGGGCGGACTCCCCGCCCCCGTGCGCGCGGCGCTGGCCGGACGCGACTCCGCCCTGTCGCAGACCGGCGCGGAGGACGACGTGATCCTGGCGACCGCGCGGGTGCCCGCCACGGGATGGGTGGTCGTGCGCTCGATCTCGCGCCGCGAGGCGCTGGAGTCCACCACGACGCGCGTTCGCCTGGAGGCGCTGCTCGCGGCCCTGTTCCTCGCCTGCCTCGCCCTGGGCACCGCCGCGGGGGTGCGCCATGGCCGCACCCGCGCGCTGGCGCGGGTCACCGAGAGCCGTGCGCGCTTGGCCGAGGCACAGGAGATCGCCCACCTGGGAAGCTGGCGCTGGGAGGTGCCCACCGGCCGATCCGAGTCGTCGGACGAGATGTACCGCATCCTCGGGCTCCCTCCACGCAGCGCGCCGCTGCGCCACGACGACCTGCACCGCTTCGTCCACCCCGACGACCTGGAGGCCGTGCGCGCCGCGGTCGCCGGGCTCGTGGGGGGCGGGGCGCCCGCGCAGCTCGAGTTCCGCATCGTGCGGGCCGACGGGGCCGTGCGCCACGTGCAGGCGCGCGCCCATGCGATGGTGGGCGACGACGCCACGCACCTGGTGGGCACCGTGCAGGACGTGACCGAGCACCGCCACGCCGAAGAGGCGCTGCGCGCCAGCCAGGAACGGCTGAACCTGGCGCTGGCCGGCGGGCGCGTGGCCATGTGGGACATGGACACGGTCACGGGCCACGTGCACTCGAGCGACGAATGGGAGGCGGTGCTGGGCTATCCCGCGGCCGAGCGCGGCACCTCGTTCGACTGGTGGAGGAGCCGCGTGCACCCCGACGAGGCGCCCGCCCTCGACGCCGCGATCGTGGGGCACCTGCGCGCCGAGCTCCCCGAGATCGACGTGGTGTTCCGGATGCTCACGCCGGCGGGGGGGTGGAAGTGGATCCACGCCCGTGCGCGCGCCGGCGCGCGCGACCGCGCCGGGCGCGTGCTGCGGGTGACGGGCACCGCGAGCGACATCACCGAGCGCACCGAGCTCGAGCACCAGCTGCGCCAGGCGCAGAAGATGGAGGCGGTGGGGCACCTGGCGGGCGGCGTGGCGCACGACTTCAACAACCTGCTCACCGTGATCAAGGGGTGCGGCGAGATGGTGCTGGACACCTTCGCGCCCGACGACGACCGCCGCGACGAGCTGCAGGAGGTGGTGAACGCGGCCGACCGCGCGGCCGACCTCACCCGGCAGCTGCTGGCGTTCAGCCGGCGCCAGGTGCTGCAGCCCCGGGTGGTCGACCCGCGCGTGTCGGTGCACACGGTGGGCGGGATGCTGCGGCGGCTGCTGGGGGCGGACATCACCATCTCGGTGACCGACGACGGCGAGGCGGGGAGCGTGCGGGTGGACCCGGGGCAGCTCGAGCAGGTGCTGGTGAACCTGGCGGTGAACGCGCGCGACGCCATGCCGCACGGCGGCCGCCTGACCACCCACGTGGCCAACCAGAGGGTCACCCCGCGGATGGCCGCGGCGATGGTGGGCCCCGACCCGGTGGCGCCCGGCGACTACGTGGTGGTGACCGTGGCCGACACCGGGGTGGGAATGGACGCGCACACCCTGGCGCACGCCTTCGATCCGTTCTTCACCAGCAAGCCGGCCGGCAAAGGCACCGGGCTGGGGCTGGCCACGGTGCACGGCATCGTGCGGCAGTCGGGCGGGTACGTGGCCGTGGAGAGCACGCCCGGCCAGGGCACGTGCTTCAGCCTGTACCTGCCGCGCCACCACGAAGCGGGCGCCGCGCGGGGTGCGGCACTGGCCCCGCACCCCGCGCCCGCCCCGCGCGGCCACGAGACGGTGCTGCTGGCCGAGGACGAGGACGCGGTGCGCAACCTGGTGCGGCGCATGCTCGAGGAGCAGGGCTACGAGGTGCTGGCCGCGGCCAACGGCCTCGAGGCACTGGCGCTGGCCGGAACGCGCGCCCCCGGCGCGATCCACCTGCTGCTGAGCGACGTGGTGATGCCGGGGATGAGCGGTCCGCAGCTGGCGCGCGAGCTGGGGCAGCGCCGCCCGGGGATGCCGGTGCTGTTCATGTCGGGCCACACCGACGACCGGCTCCCCATGACCGGCGACGGCGCCGACCTGCTGATGAAGCCTTTCGCCCCCACCGACCTGGTCCTCCGCACCCGCGCCGCCATCGACGGCTCGGCACGCCGCTACCCGGCCAACGGTCGCGCCGCCGTGGCGGCCTGACCGTAGCCGGCTCGCGGCTGGCAGCATCCCGTCGCCCTGGCCGACGCGTCATCGTTCCGGCTGCAGCGCCTGAATGGTATCTCGCGGCAGAGGAGCAGAGATGGACATGGCCTCTCTGCTCCTCTGCGTGATCGATCGGGCGGACCTCCATCCCGAACGATTCCCCGCGATGTGCGTAGACCCGCGGGTTTTTCTCTGTGTCTCCGTGCCTCCGTGTGACACGTCAGCAGGTCCTGCTGCCGCGATGATTCACGCGGACCTGCGATCGGGTTGAGTCCTTCCTCCCCAGTCGATGCCGGCGCGAGGCAATGGCAGCGGCGCCGCCCGGCTCATCCCCCCGCCACCGGGGCGACGCCCTCCGCCGCCAGCTCGGCGCGGGCCAGGTCGAGGCCGGCCTGCGCCTGCGACACGCGCGGGATCGCCGCGAGCGGGCGGTTCCACAGCACCAGCCGCACGCGCCAGAGCAGCAGCAGGCTCACCACCGCCAGCGACACCGTGAGCCCGGCCCAGATCCCCACGTGCCCCAGGGGGGAGTGGAAGCCCAGCCCGTACGCCACGGGGATCCCCACGGCCCAGTAGCCCACCAGCGTGATCCACATGGGCACCCGCGTGTCGGCGGCGCCGCGCAGCACCGACAGGCCGGTGACCTGCCCGCCGTCGAGCACCTGGAAGAGCGCGGCCATGAGCATCAAACCGCTCGCATAGGCCATGATCCCCGGGTCGGCCGTGTAGAGCGCCACCAGCCAGCGCGGGAAGACCAGGAACGTCAGCGCGCACAGCGACATGAAGCCCAGCGACACGAGGTAGGCCGCGATCGCCGCGCGGTGCACGCCGCGCAGGCTCTTCGCCCCCAGGTGGTGCCCCACCCGGATGGTGCCCGCCGCGCTGGCGCCCACCGCCACCATGAAGGTGGACGAGGCGATGCTGATCACCACCTGGTGCGCGGCCAGCTGCACGGGGCCCAGCCACCCCATCATCACCGCCGCGAAGGAGAAGGTGCCGATCTCGGCGCCGATCTGCGCGCCGATGGGCGCCCCGATCCCCACGATGCGGCGGATGCGCGCCAGGTGGGGGCGCAGCCGGGTGCCGCGGAAGGGCGACAGCTCGGGGTGCCACGCCACGTAGCCCGCCATCACCAGGAAGATCGACCAGCGCACCAGGCTGGTGGACAGCCCCGAGCCCGCCACCCCCATCGGCCGCACCACCCCGGGCACGCCGAAGATCAGCACGCGGTTGCCGATCACGTTCACCGCCACGCCCACGAACATGATGGTCATGGCCACGCGCGTGCGCCCCATCCCGTCCAGGTACTGGCGCAGCGCCATGAACAGCATCAGCGGCAGCACCCCGGGCGCCATGGCCACCAGGAAGCTCCCCGCCAGCGTGGCCACGCCGGGCTCCTGCCCCAGCGCCAGCGCCAGGTGCCGCCCCCACAGCGAGACCAGCGTGATGGGCACCGACAGCAGCACCGCCAGCCACAGCCCCTGCACGGCCACGCGCCGGCACTCGGCGCGGTCGCCCGCGCCCCACGCCTGGCTCACCAGCGGCGTCATCCCCATCAGCATCCCGCTCATCGACACCAGCAGCGCCATGTGCACGCCGCTGCCCAGCCCGGCCGCCGCCAGCGACTGGGCGCCCAGCGGGGCCACCATGATCACGTCGGTGGTGTTCATGGCCACGCCGCCCAGCTGGCTCACGATGATGGGCCCGGCCAGCCGCAGCAGCGCGCGCACCTCGTGCAGCTGCAGGCGCAGCCGCCGCGCGCGGCCGGGCGTGCCCGCGCGCCCCGGCGGCGGTCTCTCCGAAGGCCTCCCGCGGGCCTTCCCCGCTTCGTACGAAGTCCCCTGCATCATCCACCCCCCGTCTTCCTGAAAGTGTTCCCCGGCCGCCGGACGACGAAACGATGAGGGGCCCCGCGGCCGTGTCGTCCGCGGGGCCCCTGTCTCTCGTCCGCCGTGCCGGCGGGCCGTCGTGACCTCAGTTGCGTTCCTGCGCGTGCTGCGCGGCCTGGATGGAAAGCATTCTGGTGTCGCCGGCCGAGATCAGGGCCTCCGCGAAGTCCTGTCGCTCCTCGATGGTGCTCAGGCGCCCGTCGATGGACGCGAGCGACTCGCGGATGCGTACCATGTCGTACGGGTCGGTATTCGACACCTTGAGCTTGTGCTGCGTCATCACTTCCAGCAGCCCGCCCAGGCGCCTGGTGATCGGGCGCAGGATCAGCACGCTCCCCGTGGTGAGGATGGCGGTGATCATCACGGCCAGGATGGCAATGTCTTCGCTGCGCATTGGATCTCCTTCGCGGGATCGGCGGGCTGCTCGCGGCCCCTGCGCCGCGAACGACCCCTCTCTGGCAAACGTAATCACGGGGCTCGCTTCAGGGCAACACCCTTGGACGAACGGCGGCCGGTTCGGCGCGGATTCCGGGGTCCTGTCCCGAGGGTCAGGCGTCAGGACGACGGACTCATGCAGCGTCAGCAAAGCAGCTGAACGACCACGGTTCTTCTGCCGACTCTGCCGACTCCGGGTGAGAACGCCTGGCGCGGAACCGCGGGTCCGCGTCAAACGGCCGACGCGTCGGACGTGGCGCGGATGGGCCGGCGCGGGGCGGACTTCTTCTTCCGCGCCCGGGTCCATCCAGGGATGCGCAGCGCCAGCAGGAGCGCGAGGACGGCGGCGTAGATCAGCGGCTCGCGCACGTCCTTCTTCACCGACCAAAGGAAGTGGATCACGCCCAGCACGGCGGCCGCGTACACCAGCCGGTGCAGCCGCGTCCATCGCTTCCCCAGGCGCTTGATCCACCCCTTGGTGGACGTCACCGCCAGCGGGGTGAGCAGCACCAGCGCGGTGAAGCCGGCGGTCACGTAGGGCCGCTTCACCACGTCTTCCACGATGTAGTGGGGCGAGAACCCCTGGTCGCCCATGTAGATGAAGAAGTGCAGGCAGGCGTAGAAGTAGGCGAACAGCCCCAGCGGCCGCCGCGCCGCGATCACGCCGTTCCACCCGGTGAGCCGGCGCACGGGGGTGACGGCCAGCGTGCACAGGAGGAGGACCAGCACCGCCTTGCCCGTGCGGTGGGTGATGTCCTTGACCGGGTCGGCCTCCAGCCCGCCCGTGACCCCGGCGAACAGCAGCATCCCCAGCGGCAGAAGCCCGCCGGTCCACACGGCGGGCTTCAGCACCTTCCCCAGCACCTGCTCTACGCTCCGGCGGTCGGCCACGGCTAGTAGTACCTCCGCAGGTCCATCCCGCGGTACAGGCTGGCGACCTGATCGGCGTAGCCGTTGAAGGGGAGCGTGTCGCGCCGCCGGAACCAGCCGTCGCCGATGCGGCGCTCGCGGGCCTGGCTCCAGCGCGGGTGGTCCACCTCGGGGTTCACGTTGGCGTAGAAGCCGTATTCGCCGGGCGCCGACACGTTCCACGCCGTGGCCGGCTGCTGCGCGGTGAAGCGGATGCGCACGATCGACTTGATGCTCTTGAAGCCGTATTTCCACGGCACCACCAGCCGCAGCGGCGCCCCGTTCTGCGCCGGCAGCGGGCGGTTGTAGATGCCGGTGGCCAGCAGCGCCAGCGGGTGCATCGCCTCGTCCATCCGCAGCCCCTCCACGTACGGCCAGTCGAGCACCTGCCGCCGCTGCCCCGGCATCTGCTCGGGGTCCATCAGCGTGGTGAACTCCACGTACTTCGCGGACGGCTGCGGCTGCGCGCGGGCGATCACGTCGCGCAGCGGGATGCCGTTCCACGGCACCACCATCGACCACGCCTCCACGCAGCGGAAGCGGTAGGTGCGATTCTGGATGCGGTTCTGGCGGACCAGGTCGTCGAAGGCGTACTGGCCCGGCCGCGCGCACAGGCCGTCGACGCGCACCGTCCACGGCCGCGTCTTCAGCGTCTTGGGCGCGTTTTCGGCCGGGTCGCTCTTGCCGGTGCCGAACTCGTAGAAGTTGTTGTAGCTGGTGATCTCGTCCCAGCTGTTGGGCGCGTCGGCCTGCGCGCCTTCCGCGTCGGCGCAGGCGGCCAGCGACGCGGGCGCCGCCAGCGCCAGCGCCGCCGCCGCGGTGCCCAGCCCCAGGAAGCGGCGCCGGTCCAGGTAGTCGCGCTCCGGCGTGATCTCCGACGACGGGATGTCGTCCGGCCTGCGGATCAGCATCGTTCCCTCGCTCCCATGTGTACCCGGCCGCCTCCCCTCGCCGGCGGACGTCCATCCCTCGTTATAACTCCGCCCCAACGGCAGGGTTCCGGCTCATCCGCGAACGCCGCGCCAGCCCCGATTCAACTCGACGGTCGTCCTCAATCCGTACGGAACCAGGGATCTCCCCGGATCTGCCGCAGTCGAGGTTCACCGGTCGGCCTGGCCTCTCGCACACGCGGGGCGTAACCGCTCCGCGTCGGATGAATGGGGACGCCGCCCGCGCCGCGGGCGCTTTCGTCTACGAGGGGGGTCGCATGTGGATCGCGGAGCTGTGGCGGTATCCCGTGAAATCGATGGCGGGCGAGCGGCTGGAGGTGGCCGAGGTGCGCGAGGACGGCATCGCCGGCGACCGCGTGGTGCACGTGGAGAGCGCGGACGGCCGCGTGCTCACCGCCCGCACGCGCCACCGCCTGCTGGGCCACGCCGCGGTGCTGGGCGAGGACGGGCGGCCGCGGGTGGACGGCCGGCTGTGGGTGGAGGCGAGCGTGGCGCGCGACGTGGAGGCCGCGGCCGGGCCCGGCGCTCGCCTGGTGCGCTACGACGGCGAAGAGCGCTTCGACGTGCTCCCGCTGCTGGTGGGGACCGACGGGGCGATCGAGGCGCTGGGCGAGGACGGGCGGCGGCTGCGGCCCAACCTGGTGATCGGCGGCGTGGAGGGGCTGGCCGAGCGTGGCTGGGAAGGCGGGATCCTGCGCGTCGGCGAGGTGGTGATCGGCGTGCACTCGCTGCGGCAGCGCTGCATCATGACCACCTTCCACCCCGACACGCTGGCGCAGGACACCGGCGTGCTCCGCCGCATCAACCGCGACTTCGGCGGGCGCGTGGCGCTGAACTGCTTCGTGATCGAGGGCGGCACGCTGCGCGTGGGCGACCCCGTGGAGCTCATCCCCGGCACCGATTAGCCGTTCCGCGGCGGACGAATGCGGGATGAGATTGCGGACGACGAGACGAGGGCGCGGTCGCCCGCGCCCCCGTCCGCATCACCTCAATTCCTCCGACATCCCCCGACTCCGCCCCCGGTCAGGCCGCACCGGCCGCCAGCGCCTCTAGCTTGGCGATGCGCTCGGCCATGGGCGGGTGCGTGGAGAACAGCTTCAGCATCCCGCCGCCCATCGCGCTGAGCGGGTTGACCTGCGCCAGCGGCGCCACCGACGGCGCCACGTCCATGGGGATCGCGTGCGCCCCCGCCTCCAGCTTGCGCAGCGCGCTGGCCAGCGACAGCGGCCGCCCGCTGATCGCCGCGCCCACCGCGTCGGCCTTGAACTCGCGCTGGCGGCTCACCGCCATCTGGATCACCATGGCGGCGACCGGCGCCAGCAGCAGCATGGCCAGCGCGGCGAACGGGTTGCGGTCGTCGTCGTCGCGCCCGCCGCCGAAGAAGAAGCCGAAGTGCGCCAGGTTGCTGATGGCGCCGGCAAGCGTGGCGGTCACCGTCATCAGCAGCATGTCGCGGTTCTTGATGTGCGCCAGCTCGTGCGCGAGCACCCCTTCCAGCTCGTCGCGGCTCACCGTGCGCAGGATGCCGTCGGTCACGCACACCACCGCGTGCTCGGGGTCGCGGCCCGTGGCGAAGGCGTTGGGCTGCATCTGCGGCGCGATGGCCAGCGTGGGCATGGGCAGCCCCGCGCGCTGGCGCAGCCGGTCCACCATGGCGTACAGCTCCGGCGCCTCGGCCGGGCCCACCGTCCGCGCGCCATAGGCCCGCAGCACCATCTTGGCCGACCCGAAGTAGGCGAAGAAGTTCATCCCCGCGGCGAGCAGCAGCGCCATCACCAGACCGCTCTGTCCGCCCAGCGCGCTCCCCAGCACCCCAAGCAGGCCGGTGAGGCCGGCCATCAGCGCGAAAACCTTCAGGTTGTTCATCAGCTTGTCTCTCCTTCTGTAACGCGTTTCCAACTCCTTCGACTGCAACTGCCCGTTCGCACGTTTGCCGATCGGCCCACGGTCCGCCCGCGTCCGCCCAGCCCAGTCCGCCGGTTGAAACCGGCGGCTGGAACATCGGGAAGTCCGCCTTCGCGGACTGCGTGGCCGCATCTCCTCACAAGGCGTCGCCGTCGCATCGGCGGCTCCGTCAGTAGCCCCGCAGCCTCAGGGTGGGCCTGTGGGGCGGCGACAGGTTCTTCGGAAGCGCCGGCGGCACTGGGCGCTCCGGCGCCGACGGCCGGACGGCGGCAGCTCGGCCGGCATTCGCCGCACCGGCCGGGGCGCGACCCTCTGCGGCCGGGCCGGCGGTCTGCTCGGCGCGCGCCACCCCGCCAGGGCCTCCGCCCGAGCCTGAGCCCGCGTCGTCGTCCTCGTCCTTGTTCGCGCGCAGGAGCGAGGCGGCGATGGAGCCGCCGATCAGGGTGGCGATCACGGCCAGCGAGGCCAGCACCGGCACGTGGAACACGTCGGCCAGCATCATCTTGGCGCCCACGAACACCAGCACCATCGCCAGCCCCGTCTTCAGGTACACGAAGCGGTGCACCACCCCCGCCAGCAGGAAGTACATGGAGCGCAGGCCCAGGATGGCCATCACGTTGCTGGTGTAGACCAGGAACGGGTCCTTGGTCACCGCGAAGATGGCGGGGATCGAGTCCACCGCGAACACCAGGTCGGTCACCTCCACCATCACCAGCGCCAGCAGCAGCGGCGTGGCCATGCGGCGCCCGTTCTCGCGCGAGAAGAAGCGCTGCCCGTCGTAGTCGGCGGTCACCGGCATCACCCGGCGCACCAGCTTGAGCACCGGGTTGTGCTCGGGGTCGAAGCCCTCGTCCTTGCGGATGGCCAGCTTGATGCCGGTGAGCAGCAGGATCCCGCCGAACACGTAGATCACCCAGTGCCAGCGCTCCAGCGCATACGCCCCCGCGCCGATGAAGGCGCCGCGCATCACCAGCGCGCCCAGGATCCCCCAGAACAGCACGCGGTGCTGGTACTTCTCGGGCACCGCGAAGTACGAGAAGATCAGCGCGATAACGAAGATGTTGTCCACCGCCAGCGACTTCTCCACCAGGTACCCGGTGAGGAACTCGAGCGCCGGCTGCCGCCCCGCGAACATCCAGATCGCCGCGTTGAACAGCAGCGACACGCCTACCCAGATGGCGCTCCAGCGGGCGGCCTCGCCCACAGTCACGCGGTGCGCCTTGCGGTGGAACACCCCCAGGTCCAACGCCAGCATCAACAGCACGAATGCGTTGAAGCCGACCCAGAACCAGATGCTGGTAGCCAATGCGTCCTCCCTCGCTCTCGGTGAGGCCGCGGGGCACGCAAAAAGGCGAGACCCCTACGGCACGATGAACGTGTCCGTAGTGGTCTCGCCGAGGCTCTGGATCACCTCCCGCGCGCCCGGAAGCGCCTTGCGGCACTTCGTCTTGACGATCGCGCGGTACCGGTCCGCCCCTTTCACGGGCGCCGGCGGGCTACTCCCCACACAGTATTCGTATGGCTGCAAGTATCGCCGCACCCGGTGCCGCGATCAACCGCTTTCAGCCGTCCCGGCGCCGATCTCATCCTTCGCTAATCGTCCACCCGCCAAATCCCTGCGATCCCGTCCGGCCCGCCGCATGCTCGCTCCCTCCTCGTCAGGGGACGGAGACGCGCAGGACTGTACGGTCACGGGAGGGCGAATGAGTGAAGCGAGCGCGGGCCGGCTGTTCGTGGGGATCCCCTTCCCGGCGGAGCTGCGCGAGGGACTACAGGCGCATCTCCGCGCCGCCTTCGGCGAGCGACTGCCGGGGCGCGCGGTCGTCCCCGCCAACTGGCACCTGACCCTGCGCTTCCTGGGCGACACCAGCGCCGGCCGCTTCCGCTCGGTGAACGACGAGCTGCGCCACGTGGACTGCGGCCCGCGCTTCGGCCTGTCGCTCGCGGCTCTCGGCGCCTTCCCCCGCCCCGCGCGCGCCTCGGTGCTGTGGATCGGCGTGGGCGACGGCGAGGCACAGCTGCGCGCGCTCGCCGCGAAGGTGGAGGCCGCCGCCGTGCGCGCCGGCTTCGCCCCCGAGGCGCGGCCGTACGCCCCGCACCTCACCCTCAGCCGCCTGCTCCCCCCGGCCGACCTGCGCCGCGCGATCCAGTCCGCACCATCGTTCGGCGGACGGATGACGGTGGACCGCTTCACCGTCTTCCGCAGCCACCTGGGCGCCGGCCCGCCCCGCTACGAACGGGTGCAGGAGTTCCTGCTTCAGCGACCTTAGTCGGCTGCGGCGTCGCGCTCTTCCGCTTCGCCGCCATCGCGAGCATAGGGGCGCGGCGGCACCGCCGAGGCGATGGTCTCCCCAATGTTCTGGGGCGTGGCGCCGATGGCCAGCAGCCCGCTGATCAGCAGGTCGAGCGAAACCGACGGGTCGCCCTTTTCCATCTTCGCGACCCGTGACTGGCTGGAGCCGATGCGCTCCGCGAGTTGCGACTGCGTCAGCCCACCTTCCGCGCGCCGGGCCCTGAAGCTCCTGCTGAGCTGATGCCGGATCTCGATGTACGCAGCCTCCTCATCGGTAAGGCCGAGGAACTCCTGGGCCGTGCCGAATCGCCATCCTGCGGCTTCCAACCGCTTGCGTGCAGCTGCATCCACGTTCTCACCCTCGCATTTCGATGTCGTACTGGCGCAGCCTCGCGCGACAGCTCGCTTTCACCAGCTCGGGCGTTTCTGCCGTTTTCTTCGAGAACACCGCCGCGATCACCACGTGCCCCGGGTCGATGCGGTAGATGATCCTCCACGCGTGTCCCTGGTCGGGAATGCGCAGCTCATGGCAGCGCGTACCGATCTCGGGCATCGGGCGAGAGTGAGGGAGTGACAACAGGATGCCGTCCTGCAGATCGCGGATCAGCTCTCCTGCCCTTTGGCGCGCCGCCATGGAGAACGGGGGCGTTCTCACTTGGCCGTGCAGCCACACTACCTCCTTTCCATTCTCATTCATCCGCCCTCGTATGTCAAGTCTGACATAACACCCAGCACACTCTCAAATTTCACGGCGTGCTGAGCCAAGAGGGCAACATAGTACCCGACGCAGGGAATCCTTACAATATTCACGTTCCTATGCGTTGCATCCGCTGATTACTGCAAGAGTTACAAGGACACCGACTCGTAGGTGGCTGCTACAGTGCGTGAGTGATGCGACCACTTCTCCTTGTAAGCCGCTATCCAGATATGTGTTAGCCAGATCTGTCGGACGGGGCTCACGCAGTCTGTTTCGTCGCCGCGTGGCGCAGTGGGAACTCCCTGCGGCGCGGAGCCGCCAATGCTGGCACGCATCTCTCTGAGCGCGTCCGGCTCTGACAAAGCTACGACAACACGGAACGGGGGAGGCGGGGATGCAGCTCGAGGGGCGGGTGGCGCTGATCACGGGCGCCGGCGAGGGGATCGGGCGGGCGGCGGCGAAGCTGCTGGCCAAGGAAGGCGCCAGGATCGGCGCGCTGGGCCGGCACACCGAAGACCTGCAGGAGGTGGTGGACGAGATCGAGGGCGAGGGCGGCCACGCCACCGTCCTGTGCGCCGACATCAGCAAGCCCGAGGAGATGGAGGCCGCGATCAAGCAGCTGGTGGACGCTTACGGCCGCATCGACTTCGTGTTCGCCAACGCGGGGGTGAACGGGGTGTGGGCGCCCGTCGAGGAGATCGAGCCCGAGGAGTGGCAGCAGACCATCGGCATCAACCTCTCGGGCACCTTCTTCACCATCAAGTACGCCGTGCCGCACCTCAAGAAGCAGGGCGGCGCCATCGTCATCACCAGCTCGGTCAACGGCACGCGCATCTTCAGCAACACCGGCGCGACGGCCTACTCGTCCACCAAGGCGGCGCAGGTGGCCATGGGGAAGATGCTGGCGCTGGAATTGGCGCCCTCCAAGGTGCGAGTGAACATCATCTGCCCCGGCGCGATCGAGACCGAGATCGACGAGAACACCGAGAAGCGGAACCTGGAGAAGGTGAAGATGCCGGTGGAGTTCCCCAAGACCCACCAGCCGCTCACCCGCGGCCCCGGATCGGCCGAGCAGGTGGCACGGCTGGTGCTGTTCCTGGTGAGCGACGCCTCCGACCACATCACCGGCACCGAGATGTGGATCGACGGGGGCGAATCGCTGCTGAAGGGCTGACGCCGCAAGCGCTTACGGAAAGGCGAGCATGCCGGCTGACACCGACCCACGGGCCGCCGAGAAGGCCGCCGGCGAGCACGGCGACCTGGCCGCCACGCCCGGCACCGCCGAGCGCGAGAGCGCCCACGTCCACGACGACGCGGGGGTGGACGAGGCGAGCGACGAGTCGTTCCCCGCGAGCGACCCGCCGGCCAGCACGCACACGCACGCCGGCCCGCCGCCGCACGGGCGGGGGTGACGGAATGCCGGTGACGGCAAGGGAGGAACGGAGTTGAAGATCACGCTGCTGTCGGACGAGCGCATCCGGGTGGACGCCGAGGCCGGCCCCATGAGCATCGAGGCCGAGTCGGCCGAGATGTCGTATTCGCCGTACCACATGCTGGCGAGCGGCCTGGCCACGTGCACGCTCTCCGTTCTCCACGCGTGGGCGACCAACGCCAAGCTGCCCACGCAGGGGCTGGCGCTGGAGGTGGGGTGGAGCTTCGTGGAAGACCCGCACCGCGTGGGGGCGATGAACGTGGAGATCGACTGGCCCGGCCTCCCCGAGAACCGGCTGACGGCCGCCAAGCGCGTGGCCGACCTGTGCACGGTAAAAATCACCTTCGCGCACCCGCCGCAGATCACCACCGAGGTGAAGGCGCCCGGGGCGAAGGCGACGGCGACGGCGGGGGTGGCGGCATGACCATCCCCGTGGTGCGCTTCGTGTTCGGCGGGCAGGAGTCGCACGCGGCAGGGAGCGGGCGGCCGTGGACGGTGGTGTACGACGGCCAGTGCAAGGTGTGCAACCGGCTGGTGAAGCTGCTCGGCAAGTGGGACCGGCACGCCATCATCGAGCCGATCCCCTTCCAGAACAGCAGCGTGCTGAGCCGCTTCCCCTGGATCCCCGCGCCCGCCTATGCCGAGGCCATGCAGCTGGTGGGGCCCGGCGGGCAGACGTGGCACGGCGGCTACGCCATCGAGCAATTGCTCAAGATCCTGCCGCTGGGCGGGCTGCTGGGGTGGACGTTCAAGCTCCCCTTCTTCGGCGAGGCGTTCAACCGCTTCTACCGCTGGTTCGCGCGCAACCGTTACAAGTTCGGCTGCGGCGAGCACTGCGCGCTGCGCCCGCAGCAGCTCGACTTCGGCGACCTGGACGACGCCGCCTGATCGGCCCGATCACGAGGTCGGGGGATGTCGGCGTTCGGGAGTGGGAGGAGTTGGAGAACGAAAACCAGCGCGGCGGCGCCACTATGCAAGTGGCGCCGCCGCTTGGTTTTCGGCTGATTGACCGGAGGTGATGCAAAGGTTACATTTCGGCATCTGTTCGGCACCACGGAAACCCGCAGCAGGACGCCCGGTGGAGATCGCCGCCAAGCTCGCCATCCTCGCCGACGCGGCGAAGTACGACGCGTCGTGCGCCAGCAGCGGGGCCAAGGGGCGCCGCGCGGCGCCCGGCGGGATCGGCTCCACCGAGGGCACGGGGATTTGCCACAGCTACACGCCCGACGGACGGTGCGTGTCGCTGCTCAAGATCCTGCTCACCAACGTGTGCATCTTCGACTGCGCGTACTGCATCAACCGGCGCAGCAGCGACGTGCGGCGGGCGCGCTTCACCGTGGGCGAGGTGGTGAGCCTCACCCTCGACTTCTACCGCCGCAACTACATCGAGGGGCTGTTCCTGAGCTCGGGGATCATCCAGACGCCCGACTACACCATGGAGCAGCTGGTGGAGGTCGCCCGCTCGCTGCGCGAGGACCACGGCTTCGCGGGCTACATCCACCTGAAGGCGATCCCCGACGCCAGCCCCGAGCTGCTGGACGAGGCGGGGCGCTGGGCCGACCGGCTGAGCCTGAACGTGGAGCTGCCCACGCAGGAGAACCTCGACCGGCTGGCCCCCGAGAAGAAGCTGGTGCAGATCACCGGCGCCATGGGCCGCATGCACGAGCGGATCAGCGAGGCGAAGGAGGATGCCGCCCGCCCGGGCCGCTCGCTCCCCGTGTTCGCGCCCGCCGGCCAGAGCACGCAGATGATCGTGGGCGCCACCGACGCGCCCGACGCCACCATCCTTTCCACCGCCAGCGACCTGTACGCCGGGCCCGAGCTGCGGCGCGTGTACTACTCGGCCTTCTCGCCGATCCCGCACTCGGCCGACCACCTCCCGGCCATGCCGGCGCCGCTGGTGCGCGAGCACCGGCTGTACCAGGCCGACTGGCTGATGCGCTTCTACGGCTTCGGCGCGGCCGAGCTGACCACGCCCGAGCGGCCCAACCTGGACCTGTCGCTCGACCCCAAGCTGGCGTGGGCGCTGCGCAACCGGCACCGCTTTCCCGTGGACGTGAACCGCGCGCCGCAGGAGGAGCTGCTGCGCATCCCCGGGCTGGGGGTGCGCAACGTGAAGCGCATCCTGGCCGCGCGCCGCTGGCACCGCATCCGCACCGAAGATTTGGCGCGGCTCAAGATCCCGCTGCGCCGCACGCTCCCCTTCATCATCACCGCCGACCATACGCCCACCCTGCTCGACGCCGCCGACCTGCGCGACCGCACCGCCCCCGCGCGCGCCCAGACCGACCTGTTCGACCAGGCCATGGCCACGCATGGGGAGCTGTAGCGTGCGCTCCGCAGACCTCGCGGAATTTGTGAGTAAACTCGCCGCTACAACGGCACACAGTCCGCCTTCGCGGACTTCTCCGGGCGTCGATGCCGGCGCGATCGCGAGCATCGTTGCAGTTCACCCCCTCTCCCGCGAAGCGGGGGAGGGGGCCGGGGGGAGGGGGCCAGCCTCGGCGTCGCCGATCCGCGCTCCCCGCGCCTGCGCCGACCACTCCCGTCCATGATCCGCGCGGCCTTCGACCCCACGTTCGACGGGTGGCGCGCGGCCGCGCGACAGCTGCTGGAATCCGGCGCCGCGCCCGATTCCATCCTCTGGGACGCGAGCGGCGGCGAGCAGGCGGCGCTCGACGGGTTCGCGGCGGACGCGCCCGCGCCTACCGTCGCCGCGGCGCCGTCCACCCGCTTCCGGGTGCCGCGGCGCTTCTTCGAGCTGGCCGAAGCCGCGGCGTGCCATGCGAGTGGCGAGCGCTGGGCGCTGCTCTACCGCGTGCTCTGGCGGCTGAACCACGGCGAGCCGCACCTGCTGGAGGTGGCGGTGGACCCCGACGTGCACCGGCTGCTGCGGATGGAGAAGGCGGTGCGGCGCGAGGTGCACAAGATGCACGCCTTCGTCCGCTTCAAGGAGGTGGAGGAGGAAGACGGCAGCGCGCACTACGTGGCCTGGTTCGAGCCCGAGCACCCCATCGTGGAGCGCGCCACGCCGTTCTTCGCCGAGCGCTTCGCCTCGATGCGCTGGTCGATCCTCACGCCGCTGGGGTGCGCGCACTGGGACGGCGAGTCGCTGGCCTATTCCCCCGGCCTCCCCCGCTCGGCCGCGCCGGGCGATGACGCGCTGGAGTCGCTGTGGCGCACCTACTACCGCAGCACCTTCAACCCCGCGCGCGTGCGCACCAACGCCATGCGCGCCGAGATGCCCGTGCGCTACTGGCGCAACCTCCCCGAGGCGCGGCAGATCGGCGAGCTCGTGCGCGAGGCGCCACAGCGCGTGCGCGGCATGGTGGAGCGCCAGGGCCTCCCGCCCGAGCTCCAGCGCCCGCCGCGCCGCGGCCAGGATGGGTGATCCGGGCAGCAGCCCGAGCTTCCCTGCGTGAGAATTGCGTTGTGGGAGGAGATTGGCTGACGAACACGCCGCATATCATCCCAGACCGAGAGAACGCGTGACGGATTCGAAGCGCCCCGCCCACCACGGCCCCGACGGAAAGTTCCGCATCCCCTGGCCGCTGGAGGTAGCCGACCAGCGCAGCGGCGGCAGCATCTTCCGCTGGCAGTGGGAGCGAATGACGCAGAAGCGCGCCCCGAATCCACGCCCCGAGCAGGTGCCCGTCGTCCCCCACGCCGCCGCGCAGCCCCGAGCAGGCGCGGGCGAGATCCGCATCACCTGGGTGGGGCATGCGAGCTTCCTGATCCAGGCGGGCGGCCTCAACCTGCTCACCGACCCGCACTGGAGCCGCCGCGCGTCGCCCAGCCAGATCATCGGCCCCGCGCGCTTCCAGGAGCCCGGCGTGCCCTTCGACGCGCTGCCGCCCATTGACGCCGTCCTCCTCTCGCACGATCACTACGACCACCTCGACCAGGGCACCGTCCAGCGCCTCCACGCGCGCTTCGGCGACGCGCTGCGCTGGATCACGCCGCTGGCCTATCGCGCCTGGTTCGGCGACGTGGGGGTGACCAACGTCACCGAGTTGGACTGGTGGGACGAGGCCGACGTGGGCGGCATCCGCGTGACTTGCGCGCCCGCGCAGCACTGGACCCGGCGCAAGCTGAAGGAGATGAATGACCGGCTGTGGGCCTCGTACGCGCTGCAGTTGCCGGATGGAAAGCGCATCTACTTCGGCGGCGACAGCGGCTACTTCCGCGGCTATCAGGAGATCGGCGCGCGGCTCGGGCCGTTCGACGTGAGCATGATGCCGATCGGCGCGTACGACCCACGCTGGTTCATGGCGCCGGCGCACATGAACCCCGAGGAAGCCTTGCGCGCATACCGCGAACTGGGCGGCCGCGGCGCCTTCGTCCCCATGCACTGGGGCACCTTCCGCCTCACCGACGAAGACCCCTTGGAGCCCCCCGTCCGCACTCGCGCCGCTTGGGAGGCCGCGCATCTCCCCCCCGCCGACCTCCACATCCTCCGCCACGGCGAAACGCTGGTGCTCGGCGGTTAACGCCAGCGCCAGCCTTCGCCCTCGGCGCAAATGTCATCCTGAGGGCGCGCGCCCCGAACTCACCTCGTCCGGAAATCCTGCGCGCCCGAAGGATCTATCGTCGGCGCTCGGAGACAAGCCCGCGGCCCGCCCCAATCTCCTTCCTGGCGACTATCGGATCGACGCGAGGTCCGATAGGCGAGCGGATCCGCGGCGGCGGCTATGGATCCTTCGGGTGCCGCCAAGCGCTGGTGTGAAGCGGGAGACAGTGCAGCGGCACCGCTCAGGATGACATCACAACGGCGTGTCGTTTGAGGCAGAAGGCATGATCGCGGGAACAATGCAAGCGCTTGTCGGCCCGCGACTTGCCTGCCCGGCCGGCATCGTATCAACCCGATCCCGGAACACCGATGACCCTACGCACCGCACTCCAGCGCGCCGCACGCGCTTACCTCTTCGTCCTGGCGACGGCGCTCGCCGCGGCGTGCGCGCCCGGCGGCGGAGGGCCCGCCACGCCTGCCGGCCCCACGCCGCGCGCCGCAGCGGGGTTCGCCGGCTTCGACACCGGCATCTACCCGGGTGACGCGGTGATGCGGGCGTGGCGGCAGGCTTCGCCGTACGTGTGGGTGGGCTACTACCTGCCGGCGCCCTGCCACCGCGACGCGTCGTGGTCGGGGAAGCGCGAGACGCTGGTGGCGATGGGATGGGGCACGGCCGTCATCTACCTGGGCCAGCAGGACTGGGCCGCCACCCCCAACCGCGCGCCCGCCCCTGACAGCACCGCGCGCGTCGACTCCGCCGCCGCGCAGGCGCAGCAGCCCGCGGCCGCCGCCGCGCCGCCAGCGTGCTCGGCCACCAACCTCACCCCCACTCGCGCCGCCACCGACGCCGCCGACGCCGCGTCCCGCACGGCCGCCGAGGGCTTCCCCAGCGGCACCGTCATCTACCTGGACGTGGAGCGCGTGACCACCGTGTCGCCCGCGCTCACCGAGTACGTGCGCGCCTGGGTGGACGGGGTGCTGGCCGACGGCCGCTACACCCCCGGCATCTACGTGCACCGCCTGAACGCCGACCCGGTCGCCATCGCCACGCGCGCGGCCTACGCGGCGCGCGGGCGCGCGGGCGATCCGCCCTTCTGGGTCACCTCGTCCACCGGCTTCGCGCTGGAGCTGGCGCCGTCGGCGTCGGGCGTGCCCTACGCCAACGTGTGGCAGGGCCCGCTGGACGTGCGCGAGACGTACGCCGGCTACACGCTGCAGATCGACGCCAACGTCGCCGACACGCGCTCCCCTTCGTCGCCGCGGTAGCCAGGCGGTTTTCGGGAGATAAGAAAGAGAGGCGACCCGGGTTTCCGGATCGCCTCCTCTTGCGTTCGCACCGTCGTCGAGACGCCTCGCCCTCGAAGCCTCAGGGATCCGTCTCGCGCTGCGTACCCCGGCTGGCGCCCGGCGCGTTGCCTTCCGGCACCCGCCCGGTATCGCTCGATGCGGTGGTGTTGGGCGTGGAGACCGCCGTGTTCGTGTCCGCCGGCACCGGATTGACCGAGCCCACCGGCGGCGGCGCCGGGGTGATGGCCGTGCCGTTGGCGTTCGCATCCGGGCCGCCGATCGGCGCCGTGGCCTCGGCGCCGCTCTGGTTCTCGTCCGCGTCGTTGTGGCCGCCCGCGCCGTCGCACCCCGCCGCCCCGGCCCACATGCCCAGTGTTATCGCCATCGCCACAATCGTGGTCCCGCGCATCGTCATCCTCCCGTTTCGGAATCCATCCATCCACACTCACCGGCCGCTCCGGGCACGCGGCGTACCACGCGCGGAGCACACCGCACGGGGCGCGCCACGGATCACCGAATCGGCCCCGAAAGTCTTGCGGCGTCATGGGTTGCTTTGCAGTTTCGTGGCGCGCCGGGTCGATCCGCCCGGCGTTCCCCACATCCGCCGAAGCAGCAGATCCCCGTCCGTGGGCCGATTGGCCGCGTGGAACGTGGGGCTTTCGGCGGCGTCGCACGGCCGGTACGTTGCCTGCCCGGCCCGTCTCCATCCACCGCAGCGGCACGCGGGTCCCACCGCGCCCGTCGCACCGCCTCCCGACCATGGCCAAGCACTCTCCCCTGACGGACCAGGAGTTGTACGAGATCGAGGCGCTGGCGTGCGACGCCACGCCGGGCCCTTGGGAGGCGCAGACCGTGCTGGACTTCCAGACCGGGGAGAGCATGCGGGTGGTGGCGCACGCGCCGGCCAGCGGCGACGAATACGTCTACGTGGTGGAGCGCGACGGCGAGGTGGTCGAGGAAGACCAGCGCTACATCGCCGCGGTGCACCCCGACAAGGTGCTGGGGCTGGTGCGCGAGATCCGCCGCCTGCGCCGCGTGGAAGACCGGCTGCAGTCGCTCTGCTCGGTGCTGCAGCACCTGAACACCTTCCTGGAGCGCCGCGGCCTGGTGGCGCAGGCGCAGCGCTTCGTGGAGGTGCGCGCCCAGCTCGAGCGCATCCAGCCCGAGGTGCTCGACGCGGAGGCGGCCGGCCCGGCGCAGGGCCGGGACCGCGTGATGACCGCCGTGTGAAGTTGCTTGGGCGCCCTGCCGGGGCGCCCTTTTTTCGATCCCCGCCCACCCGCTTTGCGCAGTGCGCATGATGACCGCCCGCGCCGTGAGACTGCCCGACCGCTTCTACCTGCCGCGCACCGACCCCGACGGCCGCGAGGTTCGCGACGTGATGCCGTGGGAGGGCGCCGTGAGCTACGCCACCGACGGCGAGCGGCTGGGCGTGCAGTACGGCGACGGCCGCGTGGAGTGGCTGGGCCGCGCCACCACCATCGCCGACGAGGGACAGACCGCGCAGGCGCCCAGCGACCCGCTGCGCACCTTCGCCGACGACTTTGAGGGCGTGAACCTGGACGCGCTGGTGGACGGCATCCGCAGCTACATCGACCTGCACCCCGTGCTCAAGACCGTGTGGCACAAGGACGTGCAGACGCTGGAAACGCTCCGCGAAAAGGCGCACGACGGCGAGAGCTGATCCTCGCGCCCGGAGGGTGGAGACTCGTCGGACGACACGAAGGGTGGCTCCCGGCAGGGGCGCCGCCCTTCGCGCGTCATCGACCTCGTCGTCCCCGAATCGATGACGCGGCGGGAGAGATGCAGCGGAGCGACGGGGGATGGCATCCGCGACGGCTTCGGCGTAATCTGGTGCTCACCCTCATCGCCCATTCCCTGCCCTGCTCCGCCGTTGCCCGTGCGAATCGCCCGCCCGCTGATCGGCCTGGCCGCCGCGCTCGTGTTCGCCGCGTGCGGCGTCGGCGTGAGGAACGCGCCGGAGCCCGGCATGCTCTCGGTGTCGCAGCAGGTGTTCTGGCAGCGGCTGATGCAGCTCTGCGGCCGGGCCTACGCGGGGCGGATGGTGGAGGGCACCGACACCGTGTTCGCCCGCAACCCGCTGGTGATGCACGTGCGCGACTGCTCGCCGGCCGAGGTGCGGATCGGCTTCGCCATCGGCCCCGACCCGTCGCGGACCTGGGTGGTGCGCAGGGTGCCGGGTGGGCTGGCGCTGGCGCACGACGTGCGCGGCGAGGCCGTGACCGGCTACGGCGGCACCACGCGCACCGCCGGCAGCGCCGACCGGCAGGACTTCGCGGCCGACACCTTCACCGCGCGCCTCCTCCCCCCGGCCGCGCAGAACGTGTGGTCGCTGGAGATCGCCCCCGGGCGCACCTTCGCCTACACGGTGGCCCGTCCCGGCGTGCAGCGACGCTTCCGGCTGGAGTTCGACCTGCGTCGCCCGGTGCCCGCCCCCACGCCGGCGCCGGAATAGCCGCCTGCGGAAACCATCCCCGCCCGCCGCGCGTACTACCACCCAACTCACACGGCGGCGCGGACTTCCGTGCCCGGCAACCGCCCGGGCGCGTTCCCTTTCGATGGACCATCTGCCGATGTACGGCATTGCGGGACTGCTCACCGGGCGAACCCTGGCCGGGCGCTACCTGATCGAGGCGGTGATCGGGCGCGGCGGGATGGGCGCCGTCTACCGCGCGGTGGACGAGCGGCTGTCGCGGCCCGTGGCCGTGAAGGTGGTGGGCGCCGTGACCAACGACACCGCCGAGCACGACCACCTGCGCGCGCGCTTCCACCGCGAGGCGCGCGCGGCCGCCGCGCTGCGCCACCCCAACGTGGTGCAGGTGCACGATTTCGGCACCGACCCCGAGCTCGACCTCGACTACCTGGTGATGGAGCTGCTGCACGGCGAAGACCTCGCCGCGCGGCTGATGCGCGCGGGCGCACCGCCGCTGCCCGTGGCGCTCTCCATGCTGCGGCAGGCGGCGCGCGGCCTTTCCGCCGGGCACCGCGCGGGGATGGTGCACCGCGACGTGAAGCCCGGCAACCTGTTCCTGGAGCCCGCCGCGGGCGACGACGTGCACCTGCGCGTGCTTGACTTCGGCATCGCGCAGGTGCAGGCGGGCGAGGGAGATACGGCCACGCAACTCACCGTGTACGGCCGTTCGCCGTTCTCGCCGGCCTACGCCTCGCCCGAGCAGCTGCGCGGCGACGACCGCATCACCGCCGCGTCCGACGTGTTCAGCCTGGCCGCGGTGGGCTACCACCTGGCCACCGGCACGCGCCCCTTCACCTCGGCCGACCCCATCCGCGCCGCGGCCGAGGTGAGCGACGCCGTGCGCCTGCTGCGCCAGCGCGCCCCGGCGCTCGACGACGCCACCTACGTCGTCCTCGTCCGTGCCCTGGCCCGCACCCCCGCCGAGCGCTTCCCCGACGCCGGCGCCATGGCCGACGCGCTGAACGGCGGCGCTCCGGGCCGGGCGCACGCAGTCCGCCATCCATCCGCCTCCGCCCCTTCTTCTGCTCCCGCGCCCGCGCCCAACGCGCCCACCTACGCCCGCTCCACGCCTGCCGCCCCCGAGCGCTACGCTCCCGAGAGCGAGCAGACGCGCATCCACGGTACCCCGGCCGCGCAGCCACGTCCGGCGCCGCAGGTGCACGTGCCCGGCCTCTTCACCCCCACGCCGCGCCCGCCCGCGCCGGCCCAGGCGCCACAGTACGCGCCCGCGCTCCAGCAGGCAGTCCCCCCTGCCCTGGCTGACGCCGCGCCCGTGCAGTCCGCCGGGCCCGTACGGCGCTTCTTCCGTGCGCTGTGGGAGTTCACCGTCACCACCACGGCGCTGGCGATGTTCGTGGGCGCGTGGTGGCTGGCCATCGCCGGCGCGGTGGAGAACCACCGGGCGTGGCTCTACGGCGGGGCGATCGCCACGGTGTTCTGCACGCCGTTCGCGCTGCACCGGCTCACGGGACGGCGCGGGCGGCTGGGCTTCGGCATCGTGGGCTCGATGGGCGCCACCGCGCTGGCGTGGCGCCTGGCCGGCCGCGGCGACGTGGATCCGGCGATCGCGCTGGCGGCCGTTTTCGGCCTGCAGGTGCTCGCGTGCTTCACGATGTCATGGCTCACGCGTCGCCGGATCAAGCACCCACACGCCACCGGGTGAACGGCCATCCGCAGCGTCTCTCCGCAAGTCGAGGTTCGATCGATAGTTGACTGAAATGCCGGACCGCTTCTCGCGCTGCTCCATTCTGCATCACCTACCAAGCTCTCATTGCGCCAGCTCAGAAACAAAACAATACACTTGATGCTCGACTGTCCAGTTTATACTTTACTCTGTTCACCCTCCTTGACATCAGGTACCGCATTTGGTACCATTAACCTGCGGCTCGAACGATGACTACGGTCTGCAAGAAGCGGCTGGAGGAAGCGCGTGCCAACATCACCTCCCTGCGGTTCGGGAATCTCTGCGCGCTCGCGGAGTGCTTCGGGTGGGTGTTCATCCGCCAGAGCGGAAGCCACCGGATGTACAAGCGAAGTGGCAACACCATCCTGATGAACTTCCAGGAAGACCGGAACGGACGGGCGAAGCCGTACCAGGTTCGGCAGCTGCTGGCCGCCATCGACGAACTCTCTGCCCCCGAGGACGCGTGAACCACTACAGCTATGCGGTGCGCTGGAGCGACGAGGACGAAGCGTTCATCGCGCTCTGCCCCGAGTTCCCCGGCCTGTCGGCGTTCGGCGAGTCGGCCGCCGAAGCGCTCGACCAGATCCAGGTGGCCGTGGACCTCGCGGTGGAAACCCACCACGCAGAGGGGTGGCCGCTCCCCCAGGTGCAGGCCGTGTCGCAGTACAGCGGCCAGTTCCGGCTGCGGGTGCCTCGCTCGCTGCACGCCGAGCTCGCCGCCCGCGCCGAGGCCGAGGGCGTTTCGCTGAACGCGCTGGTGGTGTCGTACATCGCGCATGGGCTGGGCTCGGCGGCCGCCACGCTCGACACCGGTTCGACGGGGCGGCGAGCTTCAGCGCGGTGAGCTGCGCGGCGCAGTCGTGGTCGGTACTTGCCGAGCCCGCGCGAAATGTGTTGATGCCGCGGCGGAAGAGAACAGCGATTCCTCACGCGGAGCCAGTAGCCAACCCGTTGTCAACTGCTCACTCTGCTGACTCTGCGTGAGGCAATTCTTTTCCCCCGGCGGAAGCGGAGAGATGCCTCACGTGCACTGGGGTCGAGAGGATTGGACGCAGGCCGCGTGGAACGGATGCGACCGGTGGGGCACATGAGTTGCGCCCGCCGCGCCCGTTCGTGCGGGCGCGTGACGCGTTCCCGAGCGCGTGGGCACGGCCCGCGCAAGCGACCTGACGGGGAGAGGATACGGATGAAGAGCTCGACGCGGCTCGCCGCGACCATGGCCGCCGCCGCGCTGCTGGGCGCAGCGGCATGCGAGAAGCCCGGGGGCGGCGACGCACAGGGCAGCAGCACCGAGGGAATGCCGCAGAGCAGCGTGCCGATGAACGGCGGCGCCAACAGCGGCAGCGGCGCGGGGCCGGCCGACGCCGCCGGCGCCCCCAGCACCACGCCGGGAGCCGCCCCCGGCACCGCCGCCGCGCCGATGGACAGCGCGCAGGGCGCCCCCACGCCGGCGTCCGCGGGCGTGCCGGTGCCCCAGCAGCCGCCGGCCTCCGGCGGCGCCAGCGACGTCTCCACCCCCACCGGCAACGGCACGCCGGCCGGACAGGGCAGCGCGCCCGCGTCCCGGCCATAGACGCCGGCGGGCGATCGGCGGGTTCACCGGGCGGCGCGAAACCACGCGCCGCCCGGTGTCTCGTCTACGTACCGGCGGAATGCCGTCTCCACGGCGCTCGCCAGGCGACGCGTGCACGGCTCTTGCTTTTCCGCGCCCACTTGCGCCTGCCGGCACGCGGCGGGCGCCGCACACGGAGCCGCGGATGAGCGTCACGGACGGCACGGGAGAGACGGGAGCCGGCATCGGCCAGGCGGGCGCCGCCTACCTGGCCGAAGCCAGCCGCATGCTGGCCGACACCCTCGACTACGAGGCGACGCTGGCCACCGTGGCCGCGCTCGCGCTGCCGCAGATGGGCTCGTGGTGCATCGTGGACGTGGTGGAGGAAGACGGCTCCATGCGGCGCATGGCGGTGGTGCACCCCGACGCCGACAAGCAGGCGCTGGCGCGGCGCCTGGCCGCCGGCTGGCCGCCCGAGGTGGACGCGCCGCTGGGCGTTCCCGTCGCGGTACGCACCCGCCGCTCCGAGATCATCCCCGAGGTCACCGAGGAGATCCTGGAAGCCGCCGCCCACGACCCCGAGAACCGCAGGCTCCTGCGCGCGCTGGGGATCGGCTCGGTGGTGGTGGCGCCCATGCTGGCGCGCGGGCACGTGCACGGGGCCATCACCTTCGTGAGCCCGCACGGCCACCACTACGGCGAGGCCGACCGCGAGTTCGCCGACGACCTGGCGCGGCGCGCCGCCATGGCCATCGAGAACGCGCGGCTCTACCGGGCCGCCGCCCGCGCCGGCGCCGCGGCCGAAGAGGCCAGCCGCGCCAAGAGCGAGTTCCTGGCGGCCATGAGCCACGAGATGCGCACCCCGCTGAACGCGGTGCTGGGCTACGCCGACCTGCTCGAGCTGGAGCTTCCCGGCCCGCTCACCGAAGAGCAGCGCGGCCAGCTCGCCCGCATCCGCAACGCGGGGGCGCACCTGCTGGCGATGGTGGACCAGGTGCTCGACCTCGCGCGCCTCGAGTCGGGGCAGCTCCCGGTGGGGCGCGAGCGTGCGCCCGTGCACCACGCGGTGGACGAGGCGCTCGGCCGCATCCGCGCGGCCGCCGAGGCCGAGGGGGTGCGGCTGGGCGACGCCTGCTCGCGCGGCGGTGAGCGCTGGTACCTGGGCGACCCCACGCGGCTGGGGCAGGTGCTCGACAACCTCCTCTCCAACGCGGTGAAGTTCACCGCCAGCGGGGGCTCGGTGCGCGTGTCGTGCGGCGTCTCGGCGCGCGCCGAGATGGAGGCGCGGGTGAGCGGGCCGGGCCCCTGGGTGTGCATCGAGATCGAGGACACCGGCGTGGGGATCGCGCCCGAGCGGCTGGAGCGCATGTTCGAGCCCTTTCGCCAGGGCCAGGAGGGGCACACCCGCACCGAGGGCGGCGCCGGGCTGGGGCTGACCGTGGCCCGCCACCTGGCGCGGCTGATGGGTGGCGACGTGACGGTGCGCAGCACGCCCGGCGTGGGCTCGTGCTTCACCCTGTGGATCCCCGCCGCCCCCGACTCGGAGGTGGACGCCGAGCGCGAGGAGCGCGCCCGCCGCCGCAGCGGCGCCTCGATCGAGCGTGCCGGCCGCGAGCTGATCTGCCACCTGGAAGACGTGCTCGCGGTGTACGTGCGGCGCATCCGCAGCGATCGCGCGGTTCCGCACGCGCGCGAGGCCACGGAGATGGACCTGCTCAACCACGCGGGCACGCTGCTGACCGACGTGGCCCAGTCGATGTCGGTGCTGGGCGGCAACGCGCAGGACGCGCCGCGGCTGCTGCGCGACGGCAGCCGCATCCAGCGGCTGGTGGCCGAGCTCCACGCCGAGCAGCGGCGGCGCCTGGGGTGGACCGAGGCCGAGGTGCGGCGCGACTTCGAGGTGCTGCGCGAAGAGGTGGAGGCGTGCGTGCGCGCCCACCTCCCCTCCGGCGAAGGCGCCGACGCCGCCTGCGCCGTGGCCGCGCGCCTCCTGCGCCAGAGCGAGCGCATCGGCGTGCAGGCCCACCGCGCCGCCCAGCCCCGCGCGGAGTAATATCATACCACATCCGGCTGAACTGCATTGTCACACAGAGGCACAGAGACGCAGAGAACTGCGGGTTTTTCTCTGTGACTCCGTGCCTCTGTGTGACACTTTAGCAGATCCTGCCGCCGCGATTATTCATGCGGATCTGGTATAACCATCCGCGGCGCGGCCTCGGACACAGGCGCACGATCCATCGATCCATCGATCCGCCGAATCTACCCGCCCGAGCAAAACAGAGGGACCAGGAAACCGGTTGGGTTCCCTGGTCCCTCTCGTCTTCCGTCCCCGTCCGCCGCAGACCGGAACGGCCGGTCAGCGAACGGCGCTCACGTCAGCGGCCGTAGGTGCCCAGGCCGTAGCGGCAGGGCGCCTGGCTGCAGGCGGTCATGATCGCCCGTACCGTGTACGTGCCGCTGCGGCGCGGCGTCACGTTCACCACCGGCGTGTCGTCGGTCAGCACGTCCTCGCCCACCAGCCGGCCATTCGAGTCGTACACGCGCATGTCCAGGTCGCTGCAGTCGTTGTCGCACACGCCGATCAGCGAGTAGCTGGTGCCGGCGTTGAGCTGGATCGTGTGGTTTTCGCTGGCACCCGTGCGCAGCGACCCGATGAACGGCTCGTGGGTGCGGCGCATGCCCCGGCTGGTGGCCGTCGAGGCGGCCTGGTTCAGCAGGTTGGCCACCTGCTGCGTCCACTGGTCACCGTTGTCGTTGCCGTTGCCGCGGCGGCCACGATCGTCGTTGTTGTTGTTTCCATATGCCCCGCGGGTCTGCCCGCCGCCGCCGTACACGCCCAGGCCGTAGCGGCAGGGCTGGCTGCTGCAGGCCGTCATGATCACGCGCACCGTGTAGGTGCCGGTCATGCGCGGCGTCACGCTCAGCACCGGGGTGTCGTCGGTGAGCACGTCCTCGGCCACCATCCGCCCGCGCTGGTCGTACAGCCGCAGGTCGAAGTCGCTGCAGTCATTGTCGCACACGCCGATCAGCTGGTACGAGGTGCCGGCGTTCAGCTGCAGGGTGTGGCTGGTGTTGGCGCCGGTGCGCAGCGAGCCGATGTAGGGCTCGTGCGTGCGCCGCATCCCGTTCTGCGTGGCAATCTGCGCCGCCTGCTCGAGGAGCCGGGCCACCTGGCCGCTCCACGGGTCGCCGCCGCCGTTGGACGGGCCCACCGCGCGGCGGCCGCCGCCGGCGCCGTACACGCCGATCCCGTAGCGGCACGGCTCCGAGCTGCACTCGGTCATGATCGCGCGCACCGTGTAGGTGCCGGTGCTGTTCGGCGTCACGCTCAGCACCGGGGTGTCGTCGGTCAACACGTCCTCGGCCACCATCCGCCCGCGCTGGTCGTACAGGCGCAGGTCGAAGTCGCTGCAGTCGTTGTCGCACACGCCGATGAGCTGGTACGAGGTACCGGCGTTCAGCTGCAGCGTGTGGCTGGAGGTGCCGCGGTTGCGCAGCGACCCGATGTACGGGTTGTGGGTCAGGCGCAGGCCGTTGCTGGTGGCGGTGCTGGACGCGGCGTTCAACAGGGTGTTCACCTGCTCGGTCCATTCGTCCTGTGCCCGGGCGCTGGCGGTGTCTCCCAGAAGACACACTCCGGCGGCGAGGAAGATGACGGTGCGGCGCATTGAATCTCCTGGTTTTCGAGCGGTGGGAGCGGCACGAGGCCGCGGTGCCGGGATGGCCGTGCTGTGTCGGATTTCGGTTGCAGCGCTGCTCGCTCGCGTGGCGAGAGAGCACAAAAACCTTCGTAGACGCTCGCGTTACGCGCTTCGAGCCGTGCGGCGCCAGGAACGTGCGATGCTGGGAGCGCCGGTTTGCAAACGACGCGTGGACCCCGCCAGCCACTTCCCTGCCTACTCGTCGCACTGCCGGGGCGGCACAGCGGATCAAAGCAAGTCGGAGACCGCGCACGGGCCGGCGCGGGATGAGGTCGGCTCGCTCCGTTTTCCCTCGCTCCGCGTCTCACGACCGCGGACGCCGCCAGCGCCTGACCGGTGACGCTGGACGCACAGTCCGCCCGTCGGTCACCTCGAACACGAAGTCGCCTGAAGATGACGGAACCGCCGTCCTCCGTTCCCTCCGTTCCTCCGTGTGACCCCGCTGTTGACGACGCACGCTCGACGAAAAGGCCGCCCGCCCACGATGGGGGCCGAGCGGCCTGTGGTACCGACAGCGTTGCGTCGTCAGCCCTCGACGGCCACGGCCACGAGGGAGATCTGGCGGTCGTGGAAGATGGGCACCACGTCGTGCCGGTCCACCTGGGCACAGAAGGCCAGGTCGGCGTCCAGCCCCGCCTCGATGATCTGCTTACCCGCGGCGGTGCGCGCGAACATCGCCTCCAGGTCGTCGTGCGACTCGGAGAGCGCCAGCGCCGCGATCGCCGCGTCGTTCAGCTCCCACTCGGCGTCGCCGCTGGCGGCCATCACCAGCGCGGCCATCCGCCCGGCGCAGACGGCGTCCTCCAGCCCGAACTTGGTCTCGCGCCCCGAGCACAGGAACACCGGCTCGGCGGCCGTGCGCACCAGCTCGTCCACCACGGCCTGCTGGTTCAGGAACGAGCCCACCACCACCCGGCTCGCGGCCGACGCGGCCATCATGGCGCCCGTGCCGTTGGTGGTGCTCATCACCAGCGTCTTCCCGCCCACCCGCTCGGGGGTGAAGTCGCCCGGCGAGTTGCCCAGGTCGAACCCCTCGATGGGGAGCGACTTGCGCTCGCCGCACAGCAGCACCTCGTCGCGCCCCAGCGTGTTGGCCAGCCGCAGCGCCTCCTCGATGCTGGCCACGGGGAACAGCGCCTTGGCGCCCGAGGCCAGCGCCTCCACGATGGTGCTGGAGGCGCGCAGCGCGTCGATCACCACCACGGTGCGCTCGGCGATGTCGCCCGGCAGCAGCTCGCCGGGGGTCAGCAGTACGTCCAGCTTCATGCCGAGGCCCGCTCGCTCATCATCCGTTCCAGGAACTTGGTGTCCACCTCGCCCGCGATGAACGCCGGGTGGTCCATCACCGCCTGGAGGAAGGGAATGGTGGTGTGCACGCCCTCGATCACCGTTTCCGAGAGCGCGCGCTTCATCCGCGCGATCGCCTCGTCGCGGTTCGACGCGTGCACGATCAGCTTCATCAGCAGGCTGTCGTAGAACGGCGGCACCTTGTAGCCCGCGTACACGTGCGTGTCCACCCGCACCCCGGGCCCGCCGGGCGCGTGGAACGCCGCCACCGTGCCGGGGCTCGGCGCGAAGTTGCGCGCCGGGTCCTCGGCGTTGATGCGGCACTCGATGGCGTGGCCGCGCAGGTGGATCGGCCGGTCGGGCACCGTGAGCGGGAGGCCGGCCGCGGCGCGGATCTGCTCCTTCACCAGGTCGTACCCCGTGCACATCTCGGTGACCGGGTGCTCCACCTGGATGCGGGTGTTCATCTCCATGAAGTAGAACGAGTTGTCCTCGTTCAGCAGCATCTCGATGGTCCCCGCGCCCACGTAGTCGATCGCCTTGGCCCCCCGCACCGCCGCGTCGCCCATCTCGGCGCGCAGCTCGGGAGTCAGCGCGGGCGAGGGCGCCTCCTCCAGCAGCTTCTGGTGGCGGCGCTGGATCGAGCAGTCGCGCTCCCCCAGGTGCAGCACGTGGCCGTGGCTGTCGCCCAGGATCTGGAACTCGATGTGCCGCGGCCGGGCCAGGTACTTCTCCACGTACACGGTGTCGTCGCCGAAGGCGGCGGCCGCCTCGTTGCGCGCCATCGAATACTGGCGCTCGAACTCGTCGGCGTCGGCCGCCACGCGCATCCCCTTGCCGCCGCCGCCGGCCGCGGCCTTGATCAGCACGGGGAAGCCGATTTCGCGCGCCTGGGCCAGCGCCTCGTCGGGGTCGCCGATGGCGTCGGTGCCGGGGACGATGGGCACGCCCACCTCGCGCATCGTGCGGCGCGCGGCGGCCTTGTCGCCCATCAGCCGGATCTGCTGCGGCGTGGGGCCGATGAAGGTGAGGCCGCTCAGCTCGCAGATCTCGCTGAACTCGGCGTTCTCGGCCAGGAAGCCGTAGCCGGGGTGGATGGCGTCGGCCCCCGTCACCTCGGCGGCGGCGATGATGCGCGGGATGTTGAGATAGCTCTCGCGCGCGGCCGGGGGGCCGATGCACACGTCTTCGTCGGCGAAGCGCACGTGCAGGCTCTCGCGGTCGGCCTCGCTGTACACCGCGACCGTGCGGATCCCCAGCTCGCGGCAGGCGCGGATGACCCGCAGGGCGATCTCGCCGCGGTTCGCGATCAATACCTTTCGGAACACGTCAGGACCGGGCCGTCACTTGAGGGTTTCGGGCACACCCTGCCAGACCTCCTGCTCGCCCGGCGAAACGCCGGAGACGCGCAGGGCGAACTCGCTCGGGTTCGACGCGTAGTGCATCGCCCAGTCATAGCTGATCCAGCCCTTCGCATACAGGTCGAGCAGGCTCTGGTCGAAGGTCTGCATCCCGTACTGCATCCGCCCTTCGGCGATGTGGTCGGGGATGGTCACCAGGTCGTCTCCCTTGCGGATCAGCTCCGAGATGGTGCCGGTGTTCACCAGCACCTCGGCCGCGGGCACCCGCCCGGGCCGGTCGGCGCGCGGGATCAGGCGCAGCGAGACGACGGCCTTCAGCGCGTTGGCCAGCACCTGCCGGATCTCGGCGTGCTGGTGCGGCGGGAAGAAGGAGATGATGCGGTTGATGGTCTGCGCCGCGTCGGTGGTGTGCAGCGTGGACATCACCATGTGGCCGGTGTCCGACGCCTTGAGCACCGTCTCCATGCTGGGCCGGTCGCGGATCTCGCCCAGCATGATCACGTCGGGGTCCTGCCGCAGCACGTGGCGCAGCGCGTCGTGGAAGGAGAGGGTGTCGGCCCCCACCTCGCGCTGGCTCACCATGCTCTTGATGTCGCGGTGCAGGAACTCGATCGGGTCTTCGATGGTGACGATGTTGACCGCGCGCCGCTCGTTGAGGTGGCGCAGCATGGCGGCCAGCGTGGTCGACTTCCCCGAGCCCGTGATCCCCGTCACCAGCACCAGCCCGCGCGGCAGCATCGCGATCTCCTGCAGCACCGGCGGCAGCTCCAGCGTCTCCAGCCCCGGCACGTCCACGGGGATGGCGCGGAAGGCCATCCCCAGCGTGCCGCGCTGCTGGAAGATATTGGTGCGGAAGCGCCCCAGCCCCTGCACGCCGATGGCGAAGTCGATCTCCTTGCGCTCGGCGAAGGCCTCGCGCTGCTTGGGGCTCAGCGTCTGCTCGGCGCAGCGCTTGATGTCTTCCGGGCGCAGCACGCCCAGCCGCGTCTCCTGCAGGTCGCCGCTCACGCGTACCACCGGCGGGCGCCCCACCTTCAGGTGCAGGTCGCTGCCGCCGCGGCGCACCAGCTCTTCCAGCGCCTCGCGCAGGTTGAACTCGCGCGCCCCGTCGGGGCGGGTGGGTGCGGCGGCGGTGGCTGCGTCCACCTCAGGCCGCCGGCTCGATGCGGAAGAGCACCTGCCCGTATTCCACGGGCTCGCCGTTGTCCACGCACACCTCGCGCACGGTGCCGGCCACGTCGCTCTCCAGCTCGTTCATCAGCTTCATCGCCTCGAGGATGCAGAGCGTCTGCCCCTTCCCCACGCGGCTCCCCACCTCGGCATAGGGCGGAGCCTCGGGCGCCGGCGCCCGGTAGAAGGTGCCCACCATGGGGCTCTTGATGTCCACCAGGTTGCTGGCCGGGGCGGCCGCCGGCGCGGCCTCGGCCGCCGGGGCCGGCGCGGGCGCGGCGGCGCGGGGGAGCCCCACCTCGTGCACCGGCGGCATCTGCAGGTGCGCGGGCGCGGCCTGCGGCGCCTGGGCCGAGACGGGGGCCGGGGGCGGCGTCTTGTTGATGCGGATGCGGGTGCCGCCGCGCGAGATCTCGATCGAGTCGATCCCGCTCTCGTCCACGGCGCCGATCAGCCCGCGCAGGAAGTCGAGGTCGATCATTTTGCGCGCTCGATGTACTTGTCTTCGCGGCGGTCCACGCGGATCACGTCGCCCTCGTTCACGAACAGCGGGACCTGCACCACGGCGCCGGTCTCCAGCTTGGCGGGCTTGGTGCCGCCGGTGGCGGTGTCGCCGCGCACGCCGGGGTCGGTCTGCACGATCTCCAGCGTCACGAAGTAGGGGAGCTCCACGGCGATCACGCGCTCGCCGTGCACCAGCCCCTCGCACTCCATCCCCTCCTTGAGGTACTTGAGCTGGTCTTCGCCCAGCAGCTCGGCCGTCAGGGGGATGTCCTCGTAGGTCTGGGCGTCCATGAAGTGGTACAGGTGCCCGTCGCTGTAGGTGTAGGTCACCGGCCGGTGCTCCAGCCGCACCTCGTCGATCTTCTCGCCCGCGCGCCACGTCTTCTCCAGCACGGCGCCGGTGAGCACGTTCTTCATGCGCGAGCGCACCACCGTGTTGCCCTTGCCGGGCTTGTGGTGCTGGAACCAGAGGAGCGTGAACAGCGTGCCGTCGATGCTGATGGTCATGCCGTTGCGGAAATCGGCCGTCGTTGCCACTCGATCTATCTCCTGTGCCGAAGGTCTCGGGTTGTTCGATCCGGTTTCGTCCGGGGCTGGGTCTGTCGCGACGGGGTGTGCGTGGGTGCGTCCTTCGTCCCCGCGCACTTCCGCGCTAGCGCGCGTGCTCGCTCTTCTCGCGCAGGTGCTCGACCACCGCCCGCAGCCCCAGCCTGTAGCTGTTGACCCCAAAGCCCGAGATCACGCCCACCGCCTGGCCGGCCAGGTACGATCGGTGCCGGAAGCGCTCCCGCGCAAACACGTTGCTAATGTGCACCTCCACGTACGGACGCGCCACCGCCGCCAGCGCGTCGCGCAGCGCGATGCTGGTGTGGGTGTAGGCGCCCGCGTTCACCACGAAGCCGTCCACGCGCCCGGCGGCCTGCTGGATGAAGTCCACCAGCTCGCCCTCGTGGTTCGACTGGTAGCACTCCACCTGGGCTTCCAGAGCGCGCGCGGCCTCGGCCAGCGCCGCGTTCACGTCGGCCAGGGTGTGGTACCCGTACACCTCGGGCTCGCGGCTGCCCAGCAGGTTCAGGTTGGGGCCGTGGACGGCCGCGATCCTCACCGCTTCAGGCTCTGCAGCCAGGCCTGGAAGCTCTCCAGGTCTTCGTCCTCGTCGCCGCCCTGCTGGGGCGGGGCCGGCTGCTGCGCCGCGGGTGGCGCGGGCGGCTCGGGGAGCGGCGCCGCCTCGAACATCGGCGCGGGGGCGGCGGCCTCGGGCTCGGCCGGCGGCGCGGCGGGCTGCTCGGCGAAGAAGTCCTCGAAGCTGAACCCGCTTCCCGTGGGCTCCACCGACGGCTCCTGCCGCGGCGGGGCGCGCTCGGACGTCGGCTCCTGCGGCACCTCGGGCGACAGGTCGAACGACTCCCAGGGCATCGGCGCGTCGCCCGAATCGGGCGCCGCCGCCGCAGGTTCCGTTCCCTGCGCCGAAGCCGCGTCGGGCTGCACGGCCTCGGTGGAGAGCCACGGCAGGTCGTCCCCGGCGTCCGTCTCCTCGTCCAGGGCGGGGTCGTCCGCCGACGCGGGGGCGTTCCACGGGTCCGCGGTTTGAGGCTCGCCAGCGGGCACGGCCCACGGCTCGTCCTCGGAGGACGGCGCGCCGGCGGTCCACGGCTCGCCGGCGGCGCCTGCGTCGCTCGACGACGAGGCGGCGGGTGCGTCGGCGATCCACGGCTCGTCCATCGGCGGCTGCTCGACCGGGGCGCCCAGCGTCTCGTCGTCCCACGGCCGCGCGGGCGGCGGCGCGCCGGCGTCTTCCACCACCGTCACCTGCGTCTCCTGGGCGGACGAAGCCGAGGACGGTTCGGACGAGGCGGCGGCGGGAGCCTGCCCGGCGCCGGGACGCCAGGCGAGGATCGACGTCAGATACGACGCGATCGTCACGCGTCCGGCGGAGGTCGCGGCCGACGTAGCCGGCGTATCCCACGCAACTTCGGACGGCGACTCGGCGAACCGCGTGTCGTCCGCCATCTCGCCGCCGAGGCCGGCGGAGGACGGCTCCGCCGCGGCCTGCTGCTCGTCGTGCGACGCGAGGGCGCGCTCCAGCTCGGGCGCGGCGTCGGTCTCCTCCACCGTGGGCGCTTCCCACTCGCGGCGGTCAGGCCCGGCGCCGTCGAACCCGTCCGCGAACGAGTCGGCGAACGCGTCGCCCGCCAGGCCCGCCGAAGCGGATGCCTGCGCGCCCGCGGGCTCCATCTCCGGCTGCGCGGCCGGCGCGTCGGCGGTGACGTCTTCATCCGGCGCGAAGTCGAAGTCGCCGCCGGGCTGCGCGGCGGGGAGATCGAGATCACCCCCAAAGCTCCCCTCGTCTCCCCCGACGTCATCCCCGGCCGCCGCCGCCGGCTGCTCGCCCGCGACGAACGCATCGACCGACTCCAGCCAGGCCGAGGGCCCGGCACCCGCGTCCGCGGGCTCCGCCGACGCCGGCTCGGCCCGCCCGGCGGAGGGAACGTCGAGGTCGATCGGCTCGAACGCGCCGCCGTCCAGCCCCACCGTGTCGAAGCCGCCGCGGGGCTCCTCCTCTCCGGGCGCCTCGCCGGCCGGCCCGCCGCGCACCTGCTCCTCCAGCTCGTTGAGCCGCCGCACCAGCGCCGGGTCTTCGCCGTTGCGCGCGATCAGCTCGCGGTACACCTCGGCGGCGCGGTCGGGAAAGCCCTGCTGCGCGTAGAGCTCGGCGATGGTCTCGGTGACCACCTCGCCGTGCTCCTCGTGGTCGTCGTGGTGCGCGGGCGCGGCGGCCTCGGGCTCGCCGGCGTCGTAGAAGCTTTCCAGCGGCAGCGGCTCCACCCCCTCCGCCTCCACCTCCATCTGCCCGTCGTCCACCGAGCCCCACGCATCGAACCCGCCGCCGCTGGCCCACGCCGGCTGCTGCGGGGCGGCGGGCTCCTCGGCGGTGGATGCGTCGCGTGCGGCGGACACTTCCGCGGCGGCGGACGCGGACTGCTCGGGCTGCTCGTCGGCCACGCTCAGGTCCACCGCGCCGAAGTCGAGCGCGTCGAAGCCGCCGGCGTCATCCCCCATCCCGGCGGACGACGGGGCCTGGGCGGGCGCCGCGTCTTCCTCCAGGCTCACCGAGCCCCAGGCGCCCGGGTCGGCGTTGCCGGCGCTGGGGAGGTCGGCCTCGTCGGCGTGCGCGGCGATGTCCACCATCCCGAAGCCGCCCTGCTCGCCCCCCGCCGGCGGCGCCGCGGCGGCGTTCTCCAGCGCGGCCACGGCGTTGCGCGCCTCGGTGTTCATCGGGTCGACCGAAAGGAGCTCGCCGTACCAGCGGCGCGCCTCCACGGGGTCGCCGCTCCCCGCGGCCATGTCGCCCAGCGTGCGCAGCGCGATCAGGTTCTGTCCGTCCACGCTCAGCACGTACTGGAACTCGTTGCGCGCCTCGGCGTACGCACCCCGGTCGGCGAGGCAGCGCCCCAGCAGCACGTGCGCGCTCAGGTAGCCCGGGTGCCGCTTCAGGTTCTCGCGCAGCAGCTCCTCGGCCCGCCCCACCTCGCCCGCCTCGCGGTACGCGCTGGCCAGCGGCATGAAGAACCGCGCCGGGTTTTCGGCGTGGCTCGCCCTGAGGGTGTCGATGCGCGCGGCCAGCTCGGAGGAGATTTCGGGCATGGGTTGGAACGCCGCTGCGTTGGGCGCCGAGAGAAAAGGCGTGGGCGAGGCCAGGGAGACAGGGGGTGCAACTTAAGGCGCCCGCGAGCGCGGTGTCAACACGCGCGCGGGCGCGGGTTGCGTGCCGCTGGGGCGCTAAGTATCTTTGTCGGCTTAACTTCGCAAAACCGCCACGGTTCCCCTCACGCCGGCGTGCCTCCGGGCGCGCCACTCTGGACGGAGTCTGTAACGCGCCATGATGCAGATCATTCGCAGCAAGGCCGGGAAGGTCATGACGATCGTCATCGTCGGTGGCTTCCTGGCCTGGATGGTTTACGGGATCGGGATGGAAGTTTCCGGCGCCAGCGGCCGCCCGGGCGAGCTGGGCAGCGTCAACGGCACGCCGATCACGGTGGAGGCGTTCCAGCGCAGGGTGCAGGAGCTCACCGACCAGTACCGCGCGCAGGGGGGCGGCCGCATCCCGGCCGAGGCGCAGCAGCAGATCGAGCAGCGCGCCTGGGACGACCTGGTGGACGAGGTGCTCCTCGAGCAGCAGATGGCCCGGCGCGACATCAAGGTGACGGACGACCAGATCCGCTTCGCCGCGATGAACGTGCCCATGCCGCAGATGATGCAGCAGGAGATCTTCCAGACCAACGGCCAGTTCGACCTGTCCAAGTACCAGCAGTACCTGCGCAGCCCGCAGGCCAGCGACGAGCTGCTGGCGCAGGTGGAGCAGTACTACCGCAACATCATCCCCCGCAGCCGGCTGCAGGAGCAGGTGGCGGCGGGCAGCTACATGAGCGACGCGGAGCTGTGGCGCCTGTACCGCGACCAGACCGAGACGGCCACGGTTGAATACGTACAGCTCGACCTGAGCCGGCTGGCCCCGGGGAGCGTGCAGGTGAGCGACGACGAGATCCGCCGCTACTACGGCGACCACAAGGACGATTTCAAGCGCCCCCGCACGGCCCGCTTCACGGTGGCCTACCTGGCCACCGCGCCCGGCGAGGCCGACCGGCAGGCGGTGCTGCAGCACGCGCTGCAGCTGCGCCAGCAGATCACCACCGGCGGCGGCGACTTCGCGGCGCTGGCCCGCAGCGAAAGCTCCGACACGGCCAGCGCGCGCCAGGGCGGCAGCCTGGGCACGGTGCGCAAGGGGCAGATGGTGGCCGCGTTCGACAGCGCCATCTGGGTGCTGCCGGTGAACGAGGTCTCGCAGCCGGTGCTCACCCAGTTCGGCTACCACCTGCTGCAGGTGACCGAGCGCGGCGCCGACAGCGCGCAGGTGCGCCACATCCTGCTCCCCATCCAGAAGAGCCCCGCGGTGCTCGAGGCGATCGACGCCAAGGCCGACACGCTGGGCGACCTGGCCGAGCGCCAGGGGATCGAGCGCGCCGCCCGCAGCGTGGGCGCCACGCTGCGCCAGGGTGTGTCGGTGACCGACCAGCTCCCCTACATCCCCGGCGTGGGCCCGGCGATGGAGGCGCTGAACTGGGCCGCCGGCGAGGCGCGCGACCTGGAGCCCGGCGCGCACCCGGTGAGCGACGTGATGGAGACCGAGGGCGGGCTGTACGTGGTGCGGCTCGACAGCTACCTCCCCAAGGGCGAGATGACGCTGGCCGAGGCCACCCCGCAGATCCGCGAGCGGCTGATCCTGGAGAAGAAGCGGCAGCAGGCGCGCGCGGCGGGCGAGCAGATCGTGGCCGAGGTCCGCCGGGGCAAGACGCTGCAGCAGGCCGCGGCCGCGCGCGGCCTGACGGTGCAGCAGGCCGGGCCGTTCACCCGCGGCGCGCAGAACCCGGCACTGGGGCAGGCCTCGGCCGCCGTGGGCGCGGCGTTCGGCACCCCGCTGAACCAGGTGAGCGGCGTGGTGGAGACCGAGGGCGGGCTGTTCATCGTGCGCCCCACCGCGCGCACCGCCGCCGACCAGCGGCGCTTCAACGCCGAGAAGCAGCAGATCCGCGTGGCGGCCAGCCAGCAGCTGCGCCAGCAGATCGGTGCGCAGTGGCTGGAAAGCCTCCGCCGCGGCGCCAAGATCGAGGACAACCGCGACAAGATCCTGGGCCGCTCGTAACCCGCGGCGCGCCGGACACGCCGTCCGGCTCGCCCACGGTCGAGCAGTCCCCGTCCTGAACGTCGGCCAGCACGACGAAGCCCCGCTCTCCCTCGAGGAGGGCGGGGCTTCGTGCATCCGGCAGTCCCTTTCCGAGGCGCAGCCCGGGCGGCCCTGGGTCCGCCATCTACCTGCGTCCAGCCTGCATCTCCGTGGCGCCGTCATCGTCAACTGCGTGGATCAGGTGGAGCATTCCTCCCCGCCCACGCCCTCCGCCTGCCCCACCGATGACCAGCCGTTCGCGTCCGCCTGGGACGATGTCACCGCGCTGATGCCGCCACCCAACCATCCCGCACGACATTTTCTCCCCAACGCCGACGAGCCCCTGAGATCCGGACCCCTGATCGAGCCGTTGCGGCGCCTTGGGACACACAGGTTTCTGCAGATCGGGGATAGGTGTCCAGTTTCAAAAAAACTGATCCACAGCGCACGCTGAAGCGGCTGCACCTCGACCGCGAGCGTTCGGCGCAGACGGACGTGGATGCATGATCGCCGTGGGGAGATGAAGTGCACCCGTGCGCTCCCGCAATCCGCAATCCGCACTCCGCACTCCGCACTCACGAACCCCGTTCGCCCGACCCCATCGCCGGTGCCAAGCACGCAAACGAGGACGCACCCGCTTTCGCGGATGCGTCCTCGTTGCGATCCCGATCTCGCCGTTACAGCCAGGTCCGCGCGGCCAGGGCCACCACCAGCACCCCGAGCACGCTCAGGAAGTCGAGGCGGATCACCAGGGGGCCCACCGTGAGCCCCACCGCAACCAGGTCGATCACCAGCGGGCCGAAGGCCGCCGCCACCGAGGTGGTGAAGAAGGTGCGCGCCGAGCTGTCGGGCATGAAGCGCACGGCCAGCTCCGACAGAAGCGCCCCCAGCAAAAGCCCGATCAGCACCACCACCAGGAGCCGCCCCATCCGCCGCCGCGTCGCGTTCATCTATTCCCCACCCCGTGAAGTCCCGTTTGGTGGCCGACCCGTGGCCCGATCCATTGCAGCCGCGCCTGCGGCAAATGCGGTGCCGCTACTTACGGCGCTCCACCGCGTGGACGATGCTGTCGCGCAATGCGTCCAGCGCGGGCCCTTCGGGAAGGCCCTCCAGCGCGTCGTGCGCGCGCTGCGCCGCCTGCAGCGCACGCTCGCGCGCATAGTCGAGCCCGCCGTGCCGCGTGACCAGCTCGATCACCTCGCCGATCGCCTCGTCGCTGGGCTCGGGGTCGCGGAAGAACGCCTCCACGTCGGCCCGCGCGGCCCCCTCGATCCGCCCCAGCGCGTGGATCAGCGGGAGCGTCACCTTGTGCTCGCGCAGGTCCAGGCCGCTGGGCTTGCCGGTCTCCACGCTGTCGGCGGTGTAGTCGAGCAGGTCGTCGGCGATCTGGAAGGCGCGGCCCAGCTCGGTGCCGTAGCGCGCCAGCGCGTCGCGGTGCTCGGGCGCACCGGTCAGCGCGCCCAGCTCGCACGCCGCCGACATCAGTGACGCCGTCTTGCTGTCGATCAGCCGGAAGTAGTCGTCCTCGCCGAACGACAGCGCGTCGTGGCTCACCAGCTGCCGCATCTCGCCCACCGTCATCGCGTTGGCGGCGGCGGCGATCACGCGGATCGGCTCCAGGTCGCCCAGGCGCGTGATCTCGGTGATGGAGCGCGAGTACAGGTAGTCGCCCATGATGATGGCGACCTGGTGGCTCCACATCGCGTTGACCGTGGGCATCCCCCGGCGCAGCACCGAGTGGTCCACCGCGTCGTCGTGCACCAGGGTGGCCAGGTGCACCAGCTCGATGATGGCGGCCAGCGTCTCGGCCACGGGGTTCACCCGGCCGTTCAGCTGGTCGCACAGCAGCACCAGCCCGGGGCGGAAGAGCTTGCCCCGGATCTTCATCAGGTAGTGGTTGACCTCGTCCACGGGGGCGAAGTCGCTCACCACGATGCGGCGGATCTCGTCCACCACGCCGTCCAGCCGGTGGCGGATGGGCGCGTGGATGTCGGCGAGCCCGATGGGTGCGGTGCGCAGCGTCATGCCGTGCGGGTTGTGCCTACGGATTTCAGGGTTTGGGCGAGCCATAAGCTAAGCCCGGCCCGGCGGGGTGTCAAAGCGGGGCGGCCGCCCGCAGCGCGTCGATGCGCCGCGCGGTGTCGCGGAAGCGGATGTCCACCGACAGCACGCGCTCGAACAGGTCGATGGCGGGCCGCGTGTGCCCCAGCGCCTCTTCCGAGCGGCCCAGCTGGTAGAGCACGCCCACCAAGTCCGAGTCCGACGCGCCGGGGAGGCGCAGCGCGCGGTCGAGCACGCGGGCGGCCACGGCATACTGGCCTTTCTCCACGAAGCACTGGCCCAGCATCTCCAGCGTGGCCAGCGGGTTGGCGCCGCCGCGCAGCGCCACCTGGAACTCGGCGATGGCCTCGTCGATCAGCCCCATCTCCTTGAACGCCAGCCCCAGGTCGTAGTGGCTGTCGCTGTCTTCCACCTCGATGTTCTCGGCCACCTTCTGGCGGAAGTGGGCCAGCATGTCGGCGAAGTCGCGGTCTTCGTCGCCCGAAGGCTCGCGCTCCTCCACCACGAAGCGAGTCCCCTGGTCGCGCTCTTCCTCCGTCCCCAGGATCAGCTCGCCCAGGTCGATGTACTCGTTCGCGGGCGGCGGGGCGGGCTGCGCGGGCGCCGGGGCGGCGGGCGCGGGCGGCGCGGGCGGCGCGGCGGCCCGGGCGGCCTCGGCCACGGCGGCGATGGCCGAGCGCGCCTCCTGGTTGTCGGGGTCGAGCTCCAGGACGCGCTTGAACACCGCCTCGCTCTTGGGGCCCTCGCCGTTGGCCGCGAAGTGGCGGCCCAGCGCCAGGTACGCCACCACCTGCTCCTCGCGGTCGCCCGAGCGGAAGGCGTACTCCACCCGCTTCTGCAGCAGCGCCGGGTCGCCCGGGCGCAGGCGGATGAGGGTGGAGATGGGCCCCACCGCCTCGCGGTACATCGCGCGCTGCGCCAGCGCGCGGTGCAGCTCCTCCAGCAGCGCCGGCACCTCGTGCCCCAGCCCGTGGTCGTGCAGCGAGGTGACCAGCGCCTCGCGCGCGGCGGCGTCGTGCGGGGCGGCGGCCACGCGGGCGCGCAGGTCTTCCAGCCGGTCGGGGATCGCGGGCGGCGGCACGGGCCTCGCGGCCGCCTGCCTGGCCGGCGCCGGCGCGTCGAAGTCGATCAGCGGCAGCGGCTCGTCGTCGTCCTCGCCCATCCCGAAGTCCACCGGGCCCTCGTCCAGCGACACCTCGCCGAAGCGCGCCGGGTCGGCCGTGCGGCGGGCCGGTGCGGGCTCGTCGTCGAAGCCGATCAGCGGCAGCTCGTCACGCGCGTCGTCCTCCTCCGCCGGCGGAGCGGGGGGGCGGGGCGCGGGCGCGGCGGAGCGGGGGGGCGCGGGCGGCTCTTCGCGGCCCAGGTCGAGCGAGGTGTGCTCGAGCCCGTCCATCGGCGCGATGTCGATGTTGCCGTAGTCTTCGTTCGAGCCGAAGACGTCGGCCGTGGGCACGGGCGCCGCCGGGGCGGGCTTCGCCGCGGGGGCGGCGGGCCGGGGCGCGGGCGGGGCCGGCGCGGCGCGCGGCGCCTGGGGCGCGTGCAGGTCGCCGATCTCGTAACCCCCGTCGTCGGAGGCGGCGGCCGGCTGGCGGGCGAGCGGCTCGGTGGAGGCGGTGGGGTCCACCGTCAGGATCTGGCCGCGCAGCGTCTCGGCCTGCGCCCCGTCGCCGTCGGCCAGCGCCAGACCCAGCATGATGCGCAGCTGCTCGACCGCCTCGTCCTTGCGGCCGTGCGCCAGGAGCTGGTCGGCCAGCAGGCGGCGGACGTCGGCGGGCTGCGGCGAAAGGTCGGCGAACTCCTTGAGCGCGGCGAAGCTGGCGTCCAGCTTCCCCGCCTTGCGCATGCGCTCGGCGTACTCGAGGAAGTTCTGGCGCGCGTCGGCGAAGAAGCCCTTGGCGGCGCTGATCTGGCCCAGGCGCAGGTAGGTCTGCGCGCGGCCGGGCACCAGGCGCAGGATCTTGCGGCAGAGGGCGATGGCGTTGTTGTAGAGGCCCACGTCCACGTAGGCGTTCACCGCCTGCTCGTAGGCCTGCACCGCCTGCTCGGTCTCGTTGACGCGCAGGTGCAGGTCGCCCACGCGGTTCCACCCGCCGATGTCCACGTCGCCGCCCTCGGGCGCCTCCAGCAGCTCGCGGAACGCGGCGATCGCCTCACGCCACTGCCCCCGCGCCTCGTAGGCGCGTGCCTGGTCCCTCAGCTTCGCGGGGTTGGTAGCCATGGACTACGGGCGATGTGCGGCGGGCTTGCGGCCGGTTGAACGGAAGCTCGTTGCGACGATGGATGGGGAAGATAGCAGAGCGCGCAATGGCTTACAAGCAAAGGGGGATGAGGGGCGGAGCGGCGCCGCCGGCGCGTCCGGCCACGGGAGATCGGGCCGGCGGTGCTGGGAGACGCCGCCTTCCCCCCGGGGAGACGCGGACATCTCGACCCGGCGGATGAATCCGCGGCGATCCGGGTCGTCGAGATGCCGGAATCTCCCGCAACGCATGCTTTCCGCCGTCTCCAACACCTCACCACGACGCGCACCCTCGCGCTGGACCCGACCGTCGCCATCGAAGCAGCCGCGAGCGAAGCGAGGTCCCGTCCCTCCCCTGCAGTTCGGAGGAGGGACGGGCGCGCAGCGCCTGGGAGAGGGGTCGGCGCCGAACGCACGGAGCCCCCCGCCCGGTGACCGGACGAGGGGCTCGCTGTGCCGTGCATTCCTGCATCGACCGCAGGGTTACCGCACCGGCTCAGCCACGGCCGGCTCCTGCGCGTTCGCCGACTCCTGCGCGTTCGCCGACTCCGACGCGTTCCCCGCGTTCCCCGCGTTCCCCGCGTTCCCCGCGTTCCCCGCGTCAAAGCCCACCTGCAGCGTGCGCGTCTGCGCCTGCTCGGCGATGCGCCCGGCCAGCGTGGCGCGGTCGACCACCTCCTGCTTGCGGCCGGCGCCGCGCACGCGCACGGCCGCCGTGTCGCCCTCCACCTCGCGGGCGCCGATCACGGCCATGTACGGCACCTTCTTCATCTCCGCCTCGCGCACGCGGTAGTTCAGCGTCTCGTTGCGGTCGTCCACCTCGGCGCGGATGCCGCGGGCGCGCAGCTGGGCGCCGTACTGCCGCGCGCTCTCGGCCTGCTCGTCGCTGATGGGGATCACCACCACCTGCACCGGTGCCAGCCACACGGGGAACGCCCCCGCGAAGTGCTCGATCAGGATGGCGATGAACCGCTCGAGCGAGCCGTAGATGGCGCGGTGGATCACCACCGGCCGGTGCGGCAGGTTGTCGTCGCCCACGTACTCCAGCTCGAAGCGCTCGGGTGCCTGGTAGTCGAGCTGGATCGTGCCCAGCTGCCACTTCCGCCCGATCGCGTCTTCCACGTCGAAGTCGATCTTGGGCCCGTAGAAGGCGCCGTCGCCCTCCTTCAGCTCGTAGGGGAGGCCGATGGCCTCGAGCGCGGCGCGAAGGCCCGCCTCGGCGCGGTCCCAGGTGGCGTCGTCGCCCAGGCGCACCTCGGGGCGCGTGGCGAACTTGGCCGTGTACTTCAGCCCGAACAGGTCGTAGCAGTGGTCGAGCAGCGCCACCAGCCGGCGCACCTCGGCCTCGATCTGGCTTTCGGCCAGGTAGATGTGCGCGTCGTCCTGCTGGAACTGGCGCACCCGCGTGAGGCCGCTGAGCGCCCCCGTCACCTCGTTGCGGTGCAGCACGTCCTGCGTGCTGAAGCGCAGCGGCAGCTCGCGGTAGCTGTGCTTGCGGCTGGCGTAGTACAGGTGGTGGCTGGGGCAGTTCATGGGCTTGAGCGAAAAGTCGTGCTCGCCCGTCTCGCTGTCCTGCACCAGGAACATGTTCTCGCGGTACTTGCCCCAGTGGCCGCTGATCTCCCACAGCCCCTTGTTGTACATCAGGGGCGTCTTGATGTCCTCATAGTCGTTGGCAACCAGCAGCTCGCGCATGAAGTCGATCAGCGCGTGGTAGATGCTCGTGCCCTTCCCCGTCCAGAACGCGCTCCCCGGCGCGAACGGGTGGAACATGAACAGGTCGAGCTCCTTGCCCAGCTTGCGGTGGTCGCGGCGCTTCGCCTCTTCCTGGCGGTGCAGGTGCTGCTCCAGCTCTTCCTTGCTGAAGAACGCCGTGCCGTAGATGCGCTGCAGCATCTGGCGCTTCTCGTCGCCGCGCCAGTACGCGCCGGCCGTGTGCGTGAGCCGGAAGTGCTTGAGGCGCCCCGTGGCGGGCAGGTGGGGCCCGCGGCACAGGTCCAGGAACGGGCCGTTGCGGTACACCGTGATCGTCTGGTCGTCGCCCAGCTCTTCCAGCCGCTCCAGCTTGAGCGGGTCGTCGGCGAACAGCTCGCGCGCCTCGTCGCGGCTCACCACGCGCCGCTCGAAGGGCTGGTCCTCGCGGGCCACCGCCTCCATCTCCTTCTGCAGCTTTTCCAGGTCTTCGGGCGTGAACGGCGGGCTCACGTCGAAGTCGTAGTAGAAGCCGTCGGCCACCGCGGGCCCGAAGGCGATGTGCGCGCCCGGGCGCACCTTGCGCACGGCCGTGGCCAGGATGTGGGCGGCCGAGTGGCGCAGCACCTCCAGCGCCTCGGGGCTCTTGTCCGTCAGGATCTCGACGCTGGCGTCGCCCTCCAGCGGGCGCCCCAGGTCCACCACCTGCCCGTTCACCTTGGCGGCCACGGCGGCCTTGGCCAGCCGCGCGCCGATGCCCTCGGCCAGGTCGCGCACCGACGCTCCGCGCGGCAGCTCGCGCACCGAGCCGTCGGGGAGCGTCACCTTCACCGGTTCCGTCTGCTCTGCGATGCTCATGCTCTATGTCCTTGCGGCCCTCGGGGCCGCCTTCAGCGTGGAGGATAGATGAAAAAGAGGACCAGCCCGGCGGCGAGCGCCGCGGTGAAAACGGCCCAGGGCCACAAAGCCCGGGCCTGCACACTCCTCTTTTCCGTTTCCTCCAGGCGAACGTGCTTCATCTGTCGTTTCCCGATGTCAGGCGTGGAACCTTGAAATTTAGCCCCGCGAAGCCAAATGCGGCAACGGCGCGGCCGGAGATGCTGTTCCGCCGCGATGAAACCGGAGAAGACCTCTCTACCGAGCGTAGATCGGCCCACGAATCCGCCTCTCAATCCACCGTCGTACCCGAAGCAGCCGACGCGACCCCGCCCGCCACTTGCGGTGATGCTCGCGTGCAGTCCGCGAAGGCGGACTTTCCGCCGTCCCAGCCGCCGGTTTCAACCGGCGGACGGATTTCAGCGGGCGAATAACGGCGGTGTCGTTACCGGCGGCAGCATCAATCGCCGCCGATCGCAGAGATCCCCGCGCGGGAGTCCGCGCAGCGGACTTCGGGCCGTCGTTGCCGCGATTTCAATCGCCCGGCACTCCCCGCGCGGGCGCCCGCTCCCCTCGGACGATCCTTCCCGGCTCCCCGGCGCGATGCCTGCGATGCCGCGGATCGTCAGATTCCCGATGGTTTCGAAGCCCACCCTGGAGAGTCGATGCCGGACCCGATGCCGGAGCAGTCTAGCACGCGTACGTGGAGGCGGCGGCTGGGGTTCGCCGTGAAGGTGGCGGGGCGCGAGGGGCTGAAGAGCAACGACGCGCGCAAGTGGCAGTCGGGCCCGCACCTGAGCGTGTCCATCGATTACCTGCGCGACATCCTGGACTACGCGCACGAGATCGGCGTGACCATGTACCGCATCTCGTCCGACTTCGTCCCCTACTGCACCCATCCCGACCTGCCGCAGTTCCACGGCCAGATCGCCGAGTGCAGGGACGGCCTGGCCGACCTGGGCCGCATCGCCCGCGAGCGCGGAATCCGGCTGTCGCTGCACCCGTCGCAGTACGTGCTGCTGAGCGCGCAGGACCCGGCCATCAACGCCAAGGGGATCTGGGACGTGAACACCCAGGCCGAGCTGCTGGACGCCATGGGCCAGGGCCCCGAGGCCGTGGTCATCCTGCACCTGGGCGGCTCGTACGGCGACAAGGACTCGGCGATGGCTCGCTTCGCCGAGAACTACGGCCGCCTCTCGGAGTCGGGCCGTCGGCGGCTGGTGATCGAGAACGACGAGACCATCTACACCGTGCAGGACTGCCTGCGCGTGCACGAGGCGGTGGGCGTTCCCGTCGTCTTCGACCACCAGCACCACCTGCTCAACCCGGGCACGCTCTCCATCGGCGACGCGGTGCGCGCGGCGGTGGGCACGTGGCCGGCCGGGGTGATGCCCAAGGTGCACTTCTCGTCGCCGAAGCTCGATTCGCGCACCGTGCTGCGTGGCAAGAAGGAGGTGCTGGCGCCGCCGCTGCTCTCGCAGCACGCCGACTACGTGCACCCGTGGGAGTTCGCGGCCTTCCTGCGCGCCGCCGGCCCGGTGGAGTTCGACGTGATGCTTGAGGCCAAGATGAAGGACGCCGCGCTGCTCAAGCTGCGCGGCGACATGGAGAAGCACCGTCTCTGGCCGGAGTTCTGACCCGCGTATCCAGGCCCGCGGCTCAAAGGCTGGCAGAAATCCCACGCAGAGAGAGCAGCAGAGGAGCAGAGAAAGCGGATTTTTCTCTGCTCCTCTGCTGCTCTCTGCGTGAGCCCGCCGTCGACGTCGTCCCCCGGTCGAGCAGAGCCCGCGTGGACGCGGCTCAGGCCGCGCTCTCCGGTCGCGGAGGGCGCCTTCCTGCCTCGGCGTCGGCCGCGGCGCGGCGCTCCAGCCGCACGTCGTCGAAGGAGACGGGGTCTTCCAGCGGCTCCAGGTGCGTGAACACGGTGGATTCGGGAACGGCGTTGCGCACGTCCTCCTCCATCCGCTCCAGCAGCTCGTGGCCGCGCTGCACGCTCCACGCGCCCGGCACCAGCACGTGCACCGAGACGAAGCGCCGCATCCCCGCCTGCCGCGTGCGCAGCGCGTGGTACTCGGCGCCCTCCCGCGCATAGCCGTCCAGGATGCGCACCACGGCCAGGCGGTCCTCCTCGGGGATGGCGGTGTCGAGCAACCCCAGCGCCGAGCGCCGCATCAGCCCCACGCCGATGCGCATGATGTTGAACGCCACCACGATGGCGATCGCCGGGTCGAGCCACTGCCACCCGGTGAAGGTGGCCGCCGCCACCCCCACGATCACCCCGGCGCTGGTCCACACGTCGGTGAACAGGTGGTGTGCGTCGGCCTCCAGCGCGATGGAGCGGTAGCGCTGGCCGGCCCGCAGCAGCATGGCGGCCACCCCCACGTTCACCAGCGACGCCACCACCGAGATGGCGATGCCGGTGAAGGCGTCGTGCACCGGCTTCGGATGCATCAGCCGCAGCACCGACGAGTACGCGATGCTGGCGGCCGCGAGCAGGATCAGCGCGCCTTCGAACGAGCTGGCGAAGTACTCGGCCTTGCTGTGCCCGTAGGCATGCTCCTCGTCGGGCGGGCGCGCGGCCACGGTGAGCATGGCCAGCGCCATGATGGCGGCGGCCAGGTTCACCAGGCTCTCCAGCGCGTCCGACAGAAGCCCCACCGAGCCGGTGATGATGAACGCGCCAAACTTCAGCCCGATGGTGACCACCGCCGCGGCGATGGACACCCAGGCGAAGCGAGTGAGACGCGGCTGCGAGTACGACGGCTCGGTCAAACGAGGAGCTCCGGCTTTGGTGGCGTGAGCGCGCGAAGCTGGCGAACCGCGGCCGGGTGCGCAATGCGTGCGCCGCCCGGGCCCTCCCTCCGCCGGCGGCGGCGACGCGCGAACCGCCGCCCCCCCGTGCCCTTCCCCCATCCCCCGCCACCACCGAAATTCCCCGCTCACCGACCGGCGTGGAGATGCGATGACCGACGAGGGGACGAGGAACGAGCGTGCCCCGGTGCTGCTGGGGCTGGGCGCCAACGTGGGCGACCCGCTGGCGCAGCTGGCGCGCGCGACCGCCGGGCTGCGCGAGTTCGTGGCCGGTCTCGCGGTGTCGTCGGTCTACCGCACCGAGCCCGTGGGCCACCGCGACCAGCCCGATTTCTACAACCTGGTCGCCCGGGGAGCGACGGCGCTCGCGCCGCTCGACCTGCTGGCGCGCGTCCTGGAGCTGGAGCTCGCGATGGGCCGCGAGCGCACGTTTCGCAACGCGCCGCGCGTGATCGACATCGACATCCTCGACTACGCCGGCGTCACATCGGCCGATCCGCGGCTGACGCTCCCCCACCCCGGCATCCCGGCGCGCGGCTTCGTGCTGCACCCGCTGGCCGAGGTGGCGCCCGAGTGGGTGCATCCCGTGCTGGGCAAGACGGCGCGGGAGTTGCTTTCGGCCGCGCCGAAGCTGGAGCGGGTGGACCGGGTGTAGCGCGGGGCGCCGGGCGCCGCGGACGAGTCGGAGTGCGCTGCAGCGGTCGCGCGACAGGCGGCGCCGCGAGATCCGAAAGCGCACTCGCGCACGGACGCACCCGATCCGCCGTTCTTGCACGTTCACACCCCGCCCGCTAACTCTCAACAGTGCCACCGCAGGCCGCAAAGGGACGGATGACCATCTCTCCGCGCGACTTCACCGTCGGCGTCGAAGAAGAATACCAGCTCGTCGACGCGCGGACGGGCGACCTGCGCAGCCGGGCCCGCTGGGTGATCGCGGGCGACTGGACGGGCGACGTGAAGCCCGAGATGCAGCAGCATACCATCGAGGTGGAAACCGGCGTCTGCACCGGCACCAGCTGCGTGCGCGACGACCTGGCCCGCCTGCGCATGGAGGCCTCGGTCGCCGCCGAGGCGCAGGGGCTGCGCATCGTGGCCACGGGCACGCACCCGTTCAGCGAGGCGGCCGGGCATCCGTTCACGGACAGCGACGTGTACGCCGCCATCCGCGACGAGTACCGCGAGCTGGCCGAGACGCAGAGCATCTTCGGGATGCACGTGCACGTGGGGCTCCCGGCACACGTGGACCGGGTGCGCGTGGCCAACGTGGCGCGCCTCTACCTGCCGTACCTGCTGGCGGTCACGGCCAGCTCGCCCTTCTTCCAGGGGCGCGACACGGGCTACTGCTCGTTCCGCACGCTGCTCTGGCGCCGCTGGCCGCGCTCCGGCGCGCCGCCGCGCCTGGAAGATGCGGCCGAGTTCGAGCTGCTGGTGCGGTGGCTGACGGAAACGCAGTGCATCGACACCCCGGGGCGGCTGTACTGGGACCTGCGCCCGCACCACCGCTACCCGACCCTCGAGTTCCGCGCGCAGGACGTGACGCCGCGCCTGGAAGACGCCGTGGCCGCCGCGGCGCTGGCGCGGGCGGTGGTGGCCGGCGTGGCCACGGGCGTGCTGCGCGAGCCGGGGCTCCCCGCGCCGGTGCTGCAGGCCATGCTGGGCGAGAACGCGTGGCGCGCCTCGCGTGACGGCACCGGCGCCACGTTCGTCGACCTGTTCGCCGCCACGCCGGGCACGGTCTCGGCCAGCGACGCGGTGCTGGGGCTGGCCGACACGCTGCGGCCGCTGGCCGCCGAGCTGGGCGACGCCGAGGCGCTGGACGCGCTGGGCCAGGTGTTCGAGCGCGGGTGCGCCGCGGTGCGCATGCGCGAGGCGGCCCGGGAGCTGGGCGGCGACCTGCGGCGCCTGGCCGCGTGGGCGGCCGACGAAACGATGCTGGGGATCGGGCTGGACCGTCGCGGCGAGCAGCGGACTTAAAGGGCAACGGGACAATGAGCAACAAGCAGCGGATCGCCGTCAACCTCCCCGAGGGCCCGCAGCGGGGGTACGAGATCATGGTGGGCGCGGGGCTGTTCACCTCGGTGGCCACCATCCTTTCCAAGTTCTGTCCCGCGCACCGCTACGCCGTGGTCACCGACGACCGCGTGGCCGAGCTCTACGCGGTGCGGCTGTCGCGCATGCTGCACGCCGCCGGCTACCGCACCGACGTCTTCGCCTTCCAGAACGGCGAGGCGCGCAAGACCCGCGAGACCTGGGCGCTGGTGTGCGACGCCATGCTCGAGGCCGGCATCGGCCGCGACGCCGCGTTGATCGCGTTCGGCGGCGGGGTGCCGGGCGACCTGGGCGGCTTCGTGGCGGCCAGCTACATGCGCGGGCTGCCGCTGGTGCAGCTGCCCACCTCGCTGCTGGCCATGATCGACTCGTCGGTGGGCGGCAAGACGGGGGTGGACGTGCCGGCGGGAAAGAACCTGGTGGGCGCCTTCCACCAGCCGCGGGTGGTGATCGCCGACCCCGACCTGCTGGCCACCCTCCCCGAGGCGCACGTGCGCGCCGGCCTGGGCGAGGCGGTGAAGCACGGCGCCATCGCCGACCCCGAGTACCTCGACTGGATCGAGGCCACTGCTGGCCCGCTGCTGGCCGGCGACCCCGAGTCGCTCACCCGGCTCATCGTGCGCTCGGTGGAGATCAAGGCCGAGATCGTCACCCGCGACGAGACCGAGAGCGGCCCGCGCAAGCTGCTCAACTTCGGCCACACCATCGGCCACGCGGTGGAAGCGCTCTCGGGCTACACGCTGCTGCACGGCGAGGCGGTGTCCATCGGCATGGTGGAAGAGGCGCGCATCGGCGAGCGCGCCGGCATCACCGCGGCGGGCACGGCGGCGCGGCTGCGCAAGGTCCTCACGCGCCTGGGCCTGCCCACCTCGCTCCCGCTGGAGATGAGCGTGGACGACGTGATCGAGTGGACGCGCACCGACAAGAAGGCGCGCGAGGGCCGCGTGCAGTACGCGCTGATCGAATCGGTGGGCGTGGCGGCGATGGGCCGCGACGGGCGCTACGGCTCGGCCGTGGCCGACGAGACGGTCACCGAGGTGCTGGCCGGCGTGGGCAACCGCTCCTCGCCGCGCTGACCCGAGAGACGCCGGGCCGTGACACTACGATCTCATCCGCCGTACCTCCAAACTGCCGTGTGGGCGTGTTGCGCGCCGAGACGCGCAACCGGGCTGCGCGCGCGGTAGGGCACGATACCACTGTGCCCAACCGCGCCGGGCCCGCGCCGGCCCGCCCCGGCTTCATCTCGACCAACGCGAAGGTGCCGGCGGGCCGCCGCGTTCCCGGCCCTCCGGGCGCGCATCCCTCACGCATCGGCGCACCCCTCCGCCCCCTCCGTGACCGACTTCTACGACCGGCTCGCGCCCTTCTACCACCTGATCTACCCCGACTGGGACGCGAGCATCCGGCGGCAGGGCGGCGCGCTCGACGCCGTCATCCGCGCGCACCTGGGCGACGGAGCGCACGCGGTGCTCGACGTGTCGTGCGGCATCGGCACGCAGGCGCTGGGGCTGGCGGCGCTGGGCCACCGCGTCACCGCGAGCGACCTCGCACCCGGCGCGGTCGCCCGCGCGCGTGGCGAGGCGTCGCGGCGCGGGCTCGACATCTCGTTCTCGACCGCCGACATGCGCGCGGCGCACGACCACCACGGCGGCGGGTGGGATGTGGTGCTCTGCGCCGACAACTCGCTCCCCCACCTGCTGAGCGACGACGAGATCCTGGGCGCGCTGCGGCAGTTCCACGCCTGCACCCGGCCCGGCGGGCTGTGCCTGGTCAGCGTCCGCGACTACGCGGCGATGGAGCGGAGCCACGACGACGTGCAGATGTACGGGGTGCGCGAGGAAGGCGGCGTGCGCTACATCCTCCTCCAGCACCGCGCCTGGAGCGGCGACCACTACGACGTGACCTTCTACGTGGTGGAAGACCGCGGGGCGGACACGTCGGCCACGCACACCCTGCGCTCGCGCTACTACGCCATCGCCACCGACCGCCTGCTGGCCCTGATGCGCGCCGCCGGCTTCGCCCCGGCCGAGCGCGTGGACGGCGCGTACTTCCAGCCGCTGCTGGTTGCTACTCGATCGGAGCGGGACCCGCGGGAGTAGGGTCCACCGTCGTGAGCCGCTCGGCCGCCGCGACCTTGCTCAGACGTTTGTCGGCGCTGACGAACACGAGCGCATCGGGGTCGCCGAGCCTGGGCCGCAGCCACAGGGCCGACGCCAGGTGCACGGCGTCGTATGCACGCAGCCCATGCTGCGCGACCAGCCATGCCGCGCGCCCCACCACCACCTCCGAGGCGTCGATCACGGCATAGCGTGGGTTCGGTGCCGCGAAGTCACTGACCACCCGGTGCCACAACTTCAGGATCGACTTGCTCGAAAGCGTCCCGACGTTCCGCCTGCGCGTGATCGCCGAGACCGTTTCGGGGATCCCGAGCCGCGACGTGTAGAGTTGAACCGCCGGATCGCCTTCAGCCGGCGGAGTGGCGATCCAGCCCGTCAATTCCTTCGAGCCCGGCTCCTCCACGTAGAGCTTGGTGAGCGCGCTGGTGTCCAGGTACAGCACGCTGCCGCCGAGCGGCTGGCCCTTCGCCACCGGCGAGCTAGGATGGGGTGCCATACCGCTCCTCCAGAACGGCATCGGTTAGAGAAAAACCCAATTTCATGGGTGGCGGCATGTCCCGGATGTCGCAGGTGCCGGGGGTGGCCGTGACCCCGACGGCGCGCAGCCTCTCGACCACGGCCAGCACGTCGGGCGGAATCGCCCGGGGCTCCTCGCGGAGCCCCGTCGCCAGAACATCGTACGCGATGTCCCGAAGCCGGGGATCGGCCACGATCTCCTCGACCGTCCCGCCGAAGCGTTTGCGCGATTCGGCCTGCACCTGGGCGACGAACTCGGGCGAATCGTGCGCGCGGGTGCTCAGCGGCGGCTCGGGCTGGCGACGATTGGCTCGCAGGGCCGGCTTGTCGGGCCGGCGTTTGGGGAGTGGCATCTCAGGTGTCCATGTATTCTATTTGTGGTCAATTCTTACACTCCTTACTAAACATCGCGCATCTCGCGTCTTCAGGCAAGGTTCGCGTCGGGTCGCCGCGCGGGGCGGCGAGTGGTAGACTGGACGGCCACTCAGCCAGGGTCGGAGACGAACCGAAGGAGCGCGTGAAAGTCACTGCGTACGTGAGCCACGAGGACGCCTCGCGGCACGACACCGGGTGGAAGCACCCCGACCACCAGGGGCGCCTCCCCGCCATCACCCGCGCCGTCTACCGCGACATGGTGGCGCTGTGGGAGCCGCTGCTGCAGGTGCAGGGCGGGCACGCGACGGAGGAGGAGCTGCGCCGCGTGCACACGCAGCGCTACATCGACGACGTGCGCCGCACCGCCATCGCCGCGGCGGCCGAGGGGCGGCCGCTGGAGCTGGGCGGCGTGCCGGTGTCGGGCGCGTCGTGGGACGCGGCGCTGGCGTCGGTGGGGAGCGCCCTCGTGGCGGCCGAGGTGGTGCTGCGGGGGGAGGCGCGCAACGCCTTCGTACCCGCGCGGCCGCCGGGGCGCGGCGCGCTTCCCGACGAGCCGGGCGAATTCTCGCTCTTCAACACCGTGGCCATCGCCGCGCGGCACCTGCGCGGGGCACGCGCGTCGGCGCGGGTGCTGGTGGTGGCGTGGGGCGCGCGGCCGGCCGATGCGATCCGCGCGTGCGTGGCGGGCGACCCTGGCATTCGCGTGGTCTCCATCCACCAGCGGCAGGAGGGCGCCGCGGAGCCGCACCCGCGCGACGCCGCGCTCCCCGCCGCCAGCGCCGGCGCCGAGCTCGGCCGCGAGATGCGCAGGCTGCTCGACTCGGTTCCGGCCGAGGACTCGCCCGACTTCGTGCTCCTTTCTGCGGGCTTCGACATCCTGGCCGGTGACCCGCAGGGCGCCCTGGCCGTCACCCCGCGCGAGGTGTACGACCTGACGCTGGCGCTGCGCGAGTGGGCCGACGACCGCTGCGGCGGGCGGCTGGTGTCCGTTCTGGAAGGCGGGTACGAGCAGGGGGCGACGGCGCAGGCGGTGGTGCAGCACCTGCGGGCGCTGGCGGGGCTCCCGGCGGCGTGAGCCGCAGCGGTGCCCGCGTCCAATCGAGTCCGCCGATTCGGGTCTGCCGATTCGGTCTGCCGATTCGGATCTGCCGATTGGGTCCGTTGATTAGATCCGCCGATTAGAGCCCGTCGGTTTGAGCCCGCCGGTTTGAGCCCGCCGGTTTGCGTCCGCCGGTTTGCGTCCGCCGGTTGAAACCGGCGGCTGGAACATCGGGAAGTCCGCCTTCGCGGACTGCGGCGGCGGCATCCTGGCGGGCGGCGTGGGTCGCGGTGGCACCGCCGCGAACACGGCATGCGTCTTCCACGGGACATGCCGGCTCTCGTGACGACGCGCCAACGCGCTCGTTCACCTTGCCGCACCCGTTCCGGGGCCCGTTCGCCCTCGCGCGCCCCCGGCCCGCCGCCTATACTCCTTCCCCATGCCGCAGCCCGCGCCGGACGTGTTCCAGCTACCGCCCAACCGCGAGTCCGGCCCTTCGATGCTGGACCTGGTCCGGCTCAGCCGCGAGGTGGTGTTTCCGCCGGGCGGCCAGGAGCTGTTCCGGCGCATCGCCACGCTGGTGGAGATGCACGAGGGGATGGAGGTGCTCGACGCCGCCTGCGGGCGCGGGGTGACCACCCGCTTCCTGGCGCAGCACTACCGCGCCGCCTGCGTGGGCGTGGACCCCGACGGCGCGCTCGTTGCCGAAGCCGAAGAGCGGGCGCGCGGCGAGCCGTTCGAGGGGCGCGTGAGCTTCGACGCGGCCGCGCTCGACGACCTGCCGTTCCGCGACGGGATCTTCGACGTGGCCATCGGCGAGATCGGCCTGGCCGCCTCGGCCGACCCGGCGCGCGCGGTGCGGGAGCTGGCGCGCGTGACCCGGCCCATGGGGTGCGTGGTGCTGGTGCAGCTCATCTGGACCGGCAACGTGGACCCGGCCCGGCGCGAGGTGCTGGTGGCCCACCTGGGCGCGCGGCCGCTGATATTGGTGGAGTGGAAGCAGCTGCTGCGCGACGCCGGGGTGGTGGAGCTCACGGTGGAAGACTGGTCCGACGCGCCGTCGCCCTTCCGGCCCAGCGCCGGCGGCCCCTTCCCCGACTTCTCGGAGATGTTCACCTGGCGCGAGAAGGTGGGGATCCTCCGGCGGGCGGTGAAGCGCTGGGGGTGGCGCGGCGTGCGCGGCGCGCTGGTGCGCGAGCGCGAGATCCATCGCCTGCTCACCCGCGAGCGCGTGCTGGGGCTCACCATGATCAAGGGCACCCGCTGGTCGCCCGAAGACGCATCGCCCTGAGCGGCCGTGCCGGCTCGCTGACGGCACGATCCGACGCAGATACCCGATTTCCGAAGACTGGAACGCAGATGGCGATCACCGCAGATACCGTCTCCCTTGCGCCCGAGACCATCGAGGCCGTGCGCCGCCAGGTGGCCGAGCTGGGGTACGACGGGTGGCTGCTGTACAACTTCCGCGACAACAACCCCGTGGCCTCGCGGCTGCTGGGGCTCCCCGCGATGACGCGGCGCTATTTCGTGTACCTGCCGGTGGAAGGCCCGCCCGTGGCGCTCACCCACCGCATCGAGCAGCAGCCGTGGACCACCTGGACGGGCGAGAAGCGGCAGTACTCCAGCTGGCGCGAGCTGGACGCCGAGCTCGCGTCCGTCGTAGGCGGCAAGCGCGTGGCCATGGAGTGGGCCGAGGGCGACGCGGTGCCCTACGTGGACCGCGTGCCCGCCGGCGTGGTGGAGCTGATCCGGAGCGCCGGGGCCGAGATCGTGTCGTCGGGCGACCTGGTGAGCGCCTTCCACTCGCGCTGGAGCGCCGAGGGCGAGGCCAGCCACCGGCGCGCGGCGCAGGTGGTGCACGACGTGGCGCACGACGCCTTCCTGCGCGTGGTGCAAACGCTGCGCGAGGGCGGCCGGGCCAGCGAGTGGGACACGCGCACCTGGGTCACCGGCGAGCTGGTGCGGCGCGGGCTGGCGGTGGGCGCCGACTGCGACATCGCCGTGAACGCCAACGCCACCAACCCGCACTACGCCGCCACGGCGGAAAGCCACTCCGAGATCCGCGAGGGCGACCTGCTGCTGATCGACCTGTGGGGCAAGGAGACCGACGACGCGGTGTATGCCGACCAGACCTGGATGGGCTACGTGGGCGAGGCCGTGCCCGACCGGCTGGCCGCCATCTTCACCGTGCTGGCCGGCGCGCGCGACGCGGCGATCGCGCACGTGACGGACCGCCACGCGGCGGGCGAGGCGGTGCGCGGGTTCGAGGTGGACGACGTGGCGCGGGGGGTGATCGAGCGCGGCGGCCACGGGCCGCACTTCATCCACCGCACCGGGCACTCCATCGACCGCGACCTGCACGGCTCCGGGCCCAACATCGACAACCTGGAGACCAAGGACACGCGCACGCTGATCCGCGGCGTGGGCTTCTCCATCGAGCCGGGGATCTACATCCCCGGCGACGTGGGCTTCCGTACCGAGGTGGACATGTACATGGGCGCCAGCGGCCCCGAGGTGACCACCCCCAACCCGCAGCGGGCGCTGTATCCGCTGCTCAGGGAGAACCCCTTCGCGTGAGCGACGACCGCCCCCCCACGCCGCCGCCCTCGTCCGAAGGCTCGCGCCCGCGCCGCCCCGTCCGCTCGCGCCACCCGCGCGACGACGACGCCACGCCGCCGATGCCGGGCGCGCCCGACGCCGGCCGCGCCGAGCGCCGCCGGGTGCCGCGCGGACTGTCGCTGCTGGCCGTGCTCCCCGCCGACGCCGAAGACGCCGTGTGGGACCCGGTGGACCCCAAGCTGGGCGCGCGGCTGGTGCTGCACGACGACGTGGCGGCGCTGGTGGCCCCCGCCCCTCCCGACGGCGCCGACACCGACGCGCTGCACGTGACGGCGCGCCACTGGGAGGTGCACCGCGCGCTGCTGGCCGGCGACGTGGTGCCGGCGCCCTGCGGCGCCGTGTTCGCCGACGACGCCGGGGTGCTGGCGTTCCTGGAGGCCAGCTACACCTCGCTGCGCGGCGCGCTGGCGCGGGTGCGCGGACGGTGGGAGTACCGGCTGCACGTGAGCCTGGCCGACCCCAGCTTTTCGGAGACGCGCGCGCTGGACCTGGCCACCCACATGTATGCCGAGCTGCGGCGGCTGGCGCGCTCGGCGGTGCCGTTCCCGCGCGAGGCGCCGCGCGTGCTGTCGGCCGCGTTCCTGGTGGAGCGCGCCACCAGCGAGGCGTTCCGCGACCGCGTGGACCAGCTCTCGGCGCTCAACAGCGCGCTGGAGCTGGACCTGACCGGCCCGTGGCCGCCCTACGACTTCGTGACCATGATCACCCCGCCGCCGCTGGAAACGCCGCCGGCCGCGGGGGCCAAGCCATCGGCAGGCGGACACTAAGGGTAGGGGGGACTTGGCAGATGCGTCCGGGCCTCTGCGTCCTGGCCCTCGCATCCAAGCCTCTGCGTCCGGGCCACGGCGTCGTCCCGGACGCATTGGACAGCGTCGACGTGACGGATTTGCGAGTGAACTCGCGGCTACAAGGGCACACAGTCCGCCTTCGCGGACTTCGACAGCGATGACGCGCGGGACGACCTCCCGCGTGATCGTAACACACTCGCGCACGGGCGCACTCACGCACCTGTTCGCGAACTCAGACGTTCGCACCCACGCACGCCCGCACGGATGAAGCTCACCTTCGAGACGCTCGACCTCCGCACCCGCCACGCCTTCAACATCGCGCGCGAATCGGGGCCGCCGGTAAGGCAGACGGTGATGGTGCGCATCGAGGACGATGGGGCCGAGGGGTGGGGCGAGGCGCCCGCCACCCCCTTCTACGGCGAGACGGCGGATACGGTGAGCGCCATCCTCCCGCGCCTGTCGGAGGCGATGGAGCGCGCGGCCGACGGCGACGTGTTCGCGATGGAGCGCATCGAGACGGCGCTGGCGCACTCCATCGGCCGCAACCCGGCGGCGCGCGTGGCGGTCTCGGCCGCGCTGCACGACCTGGTGGGCAAGAAGCTGGGGATGCCGGTGTGGAAGCTGTGGGGGCTCGACCCCGCGGCCGCGCCGAAGTCGTCGTTCACCATCGGCATCGACACCCCCGAGGTGATGCGGGAGAAGGTGCGCGAGGCGGCCGGCTACCCGATCCTCAAGATCAAGGTGGGCACCCCGCGCGACCGCGAGGTGCTGCAGATGATCCGCGACCTGGCGCCGGGCAAGACGCTGCGCGTGGACGCGAACACCGCCTGGACGGCCAAGGAAGCCATCCGCCACATCCCCATGCTGGAGGAGTTCGGCGTGGAGTTCGTGGAGCAGCCGCTGCCGCCCGACGACCTGGAGGGGCTGCGGCTGGTGCGCCGGCGCTCGCGTCTGCCCATCATCGCCGACGAGAGCTGCAAGACGGCGGCGGACGTGGCGAAGCTGGTGGGCGCGGTGGACGGCGTGAACATCAAGCTGGCCAAGTGCGGCTCCCTGCGCGAGGCCGTGCGCATCGTGCACGCCGCCCGCGCGCACGGGATGAGCGTGATGATCGGCTGCATGATCGAGAGCACGCTGGGCATCGCCGCCGCCGTGCAGCTCACCCCGCTGGTGGACTATGCCGACCTGGACGGCGCCGCCCTGCTGGCCGACGACCCCTTCCAAGGCCCCGGCATGGAGAGCGACGGCCGCCTCCGCTTCGGCGACGCCCCGGGGCTGGGGGTGAGCCGGGGGGAAGGTTGAAGGAGTGCTGAGTGCTGAGAGGCCCCGCTTCCGGGAGGAGGCGGGGCCTTGATTCTGTTCGGATGTCGGATTGGAGAGGCGAATGCAATTCGCGGCAACGACGGCCAAAGTCCGCTTCGCGGACTCCCACGCGGGCCTCTCCTCGATTCACCCGGCACCACAGGACGGACCGCCCTCCAGCACCGTGCTCTCCCTCGGAATGAAGCAGCCGCGCGAAGCGCCCACGTCCCTCCCCTGCAGTTCGGGGGAGGGACAGGCGAGGAACGAGCCAGGGAGAGGGCCCGCGTAGGCGCCGGCCGATCGCCCGATTTACGCCTCCACCATCTCCTGCTCGGCCGGCGAGGGGGCGCCGCCGCGGCGCAGGCGCTCGCGGCGGCCTTCCCACACGGTGATGCCCACGCCGGCGAAGATCAGCAGCGCGGCCGGGATCAGCCGCGCCGAAACCGTCTCGTGCAGCGTGGGGATGGCGATCAGCGCCGTGATCACCGGCTGCATGTACACGAAGACCGACACCACGCTCGACTCCACCCGCTTCAGCGCGTACACGTTCAGCCAGTAGGCGCCCACCGTGGGCAGCACGATGATGAAGGCGAGCACCGCCCAGGTCGTGGGCGACAGGTGTCCGATCTGCCGCGCCAGGGGCACGATCCCCCACGGCACCATGCCGATGGCGCCGAAGGTGAACACCCAGGTGATCACCGTCAGCGCGTCGTACTTGCGCAGCAGCCCGCGCGAGATCACCAGATAGACGCTGTACGCCGCCACGTTCAGCAGCGCCAGCAGGTTGCCCAGCGCGTTCCCCGTCCGCGCCCCCACCCCCACCAGCCAGAGCGCGCCCAGGCCGGCCACGCCGATGCCCAGCCACTTGAGCGGCGTGGCGCTCTCCTTCCGCAGCACGATCGCGATCAGCAGGGTGATGGCGGGGCCGGCGGTCACCAGCGTCTGCGCGGCGGTGGCCGTGGTGAGCGTGAGGGCGGTGATGTAGAGGAGCTGGTTGAGGATCACGCCGAAGACGGCGTAGAGCGCCAGCAGCCCGTAGTCGCGCGGCCCGCGGATGCGCTCGCGCACCAGCGCCCGGTGCAGCGCGTGGAAGAGCAGCGCCGCCCCGGCCACGCGGATCAGCGCCAGCGCCGGGCTGCTCAGCTCGCGCAGCGCCACCTTCACCGCGATGGGCAGCGCGCCGAAGAACAGCTGCACCAGCACCAGCGCCGTGTAGACGCGCGCCAGCTCGGGCCGCGGCGCGGGCGCCGTCTCCAGCGGCTTCGTCGTCTCGACCGGAACGCCGGGGCCCGGCGGGTCGATCCGCCGGGCCAGGTTGTCTCGTCTCAAGCCTCGTATTTCCCTTCGATCGCCGCCACGTAGCGCTCCGCCGAGCGGCGGACCGCGTCCTCGCCGCCGTCCTCGATCACCGCGCCCCACCACGCGCCGTAGATGCGGCGGAACGCGAACGGCTCCACCGCCCCCGCCACCCGCCGCATCGTGGCGGCCGACACCGGCACGTGATTGGGAAAGCTGTACATCACCCCCACCGTGCGCCGGTCGGGGTTCACGTAGAAGGTGTCGCCGGAGAAGATCTCGCCGCCGCCGGCCGCGTGGTGGAGGATGGCCGAGCCGCGGAAGTGGCCGCCGCAGCGCACCAGCGTCATCCCGCCGCCCAGCGCCATCGTCTCGCCCTCCCAGAAGCGGACCAGCGGATCCGGCCGCATCACCCACTCGCGGTTGTCGGCGTGCACGTACACCGGGCAGCCGAATGCGTGCGCCCACTCCACCATGCTGGTGTGGAAGTGCGGGTGCGACACGGCGATGGCGCGCAGGCCGCCCAGCCCGCGGATCATCTCCGCCAGCCCGTCGTCCAGCAGGGGGATGCAGTCCCACAGCACGTTCCCTTGGGCGCCGCGCACCAGCAGCGCCCGCTGCCCGATCGCCACCTGCGGCTCCACGCCGATGCCGATGACGGCGGGCCCCTCGGCGCGCACCGTGTTGCGGTGCGTGCGCCCCAGCCGCGCGTGCGTGGTCCACTGCTGTCCCTGCGGGTTCACGTACTGCCGCTCGTCCACGCAGATCGCGCAGCTCTCCAGCGGCGTCTCCGCCTCCGCGTACTGCGTACCGCACTGTGTGCAGATGTAGCGCTCCATCCTCCCCCCCCCCGTGAAGAAGTCTCGACGTCAAGATAAACCAGAGTGTCTTGCCGTCAAGTATATTGACGTCGAGACGTATGACGACTCATATTCGGCCGTAGGTCTAAAGAGTCCGCACCACAACATGTCATCCCGAGTGTCGCCGCTGCCCGGAAGCAGCGTCCACGGGATGACATGCGGTGGAGTCTGCTTGGCTTGACGCCACGGAACCAGCCGGGGGAGTGACAGATGAAGGACCGGGTGGACGTGATCCTGGAGCAGTGGCGGCGCGAGCGGCCGGAGCTGGATGCGAGCACGATGGGGGTGATCGGGCGCATCAACCGGCTGTCGACGCTGTTCGGGCAGTCGCACGCGGAGGTGTTCGCGCGCTTCGGGCTGGACCGGGGCGAGTTCGACGTGCTGGCCACGCTGCGGCGCTCGGGCGCGCCGTATCGCCTGTCGCCCACGCAGCTCTTCCGCTCGCTGATGATGTCGTCGGGGGGGATGACCAGCCGCATCGACCGGCTGGAGCGCGCGGGGCTGGTGCGCCGCGTGCCCGACCCGCGCGACCGCCGCAGCGTGCAGGTGGAGTTGACGGAGCACGGGCTGAAGACGACCGACGAGGCAGTGGCGGCGCACGTGGAAAACCAGCACCGGCTGCTGGCCTCCGTCCCGGCGGAAGACCGTGGCCGGATGGCCGAGCTGATGCGGGCGCTGCTGCTGGCGCTGGAGGGTGGCCCGGAAGATGAAGGCACGTGAGCGCCTTACGGCGGAAGGCGCAGGAGCGTATCTTTCGGCCGTGGCAGGGGGCGGTTTTTCCTTCAGGTACTGACAGCCGGGAGATGGGGATGACGGAACACGATCACGCGCACGCTCAGGGCGGCGACGAAGAGATCACGGGGATGGCGGTGGGCTTCCGGATCTTCGAGGACGAGGGGGCACTCTACCTTGCCGAGGCCGAGATCAGCCCGTACGAAGACCAGCCCACCGGGCTGGGGGTGACGCTGGTGTTCCACGCGCTGGCCGGCATCGACCCCACCACCGGCGACGACGACGAGCAGGAGCCGTGGGCGTTCGACTTCGACGACGAGCTGACCCGCGATGAGAGCGCCTCGCTGGTGGACCAGACGGCCGACATCCTGCGCCAGCTCTCCAACCTGTCGCCGGCGTCGCTGAGCGAGTACCTCCGCGCGGCGAAGGAAGAGCAGGAGTAAACGGCAGGGGACAGGGAATAGGGGACAGGGGGCAGCCTGCGACGGCGTCTCCCGTCTCCTTCGCAACGAACGTGGCGGCCGCCCTCGGGAGATCGGGGGCGGCCGCCTGTTCATCGTCCCCGATCAGACGGGCGATGTGGAGGAACGGAGGGAGCGGAGGAACCGTTGTTCTCCGTTCCCTCCGTTCCTCCGTGTGACCCTGCAGTTCGTGGATGCCGGCGCGGCGTCAGAGCACGCTTTCGAGCACCTTGCGCAGCGTCTTCGCAAAGCCGGCGACGAAGTCCTCCTTGCCTCGCCGGGCGGCGAAGAAGGGGTCCATCACGGTGCAGCGGATCACGCCCAGGCCGCCGGCGCGCTCGTAGTCTTCGTGCGTGAAGCCCAGCGCGCGCACGATGGGCTCGGCGGCGCGGCCGTACTCGTGCGCGCGCAGCACCGTCTTGGTCACCACGTAGTCGAGGTCGCGCGCCGAGCGGCCGGCCGAAACGCTCATGGCGCCGTACACCCGGTCGGCCAGCGCGCTGGTCTCCTCCACCGACTGGAGCGACGGGTGCCCCACCGCGAAGCAGACGATGTTGAGGTCGGGGAGCGGCAGCGGCACGATGCGAAAGGGCGCCCAGTCGCCCGCGCTGATGCGGCGGTGCAGGAGCAGGGCGCCGGCGGCCGTCTGCCCCACCAGCCGGCCGTAGCCGCGCTCGTCCAGCGGCAGCACCTTGTGGCTCATCCACACCGCCGCCGCGGCCGCGCCGGGCTTGGAGCCCTCGAAGATGAAGCGGCCGATGTAGCCCCACTCGCTGGCGCCGGGGTGGAACAGGTACGGCGCCTCCACCGCCACCAGGTCGCGCACGCGCACGTCGCGGAAGCTCACCGCGCCCGCCGGGTAGGGGATGAAGCCCAGCTTGTGCGGGTCGATGGTCACCGAGTCGGTGCGCTCGATGGCCACCAGCGCGCGGTAGACGCCCTCCTGCGGCCACGGCTCGGGCGCATAGTCGGCCAGCGCCTCCTCGTAGCTGCGCCGGCTGCCGTCGGCGGCGCGGGTGATGGAGGCCGCATAGCCGCCCCACGCCGCGTCGGCGTGCAGGTGCACGGCCAGCCCCAGCTCGCGCGCCGCCTCGTCGCGCACGTCGGCGATCAGGTCGAGCCGGTCCACCGCGCTTTCCTCCGTCGTGCCGATCACCGACACGCAGCCGATCACCGGCTGGCGGCGCTCGGCCAGCGTGCGCAGGCCCGCGCGCAGTGCGTCGGGGTCCATGCGGAAGCGGTGGTCCACCGGCACGTGCACCAGCTGCGCCCCGCCGATCCCCAGCGCGCGGCAGATCTTCTCCCAGCTGTAGTGCGCGGTGGAGGGAACCAGCACCACCCCCGGCGGGAACGCGTCGCCGAACTGCGCGGCCAGCCGGCGGCCGAACTCCTGGTAGCCCAGCCCCGCCAGCGAGTGCCGGGTGACCGCCGAGGCGGCCTCCATCCCGTCGCCCACCCGCGCGCGGAACTGCTCGGCCAGGTCGAGCGCGGCCTCGGTCTGCACGTTCAGCAGCTCCCACAGGCCCAGCGCGCGCACGTCTTCGACCGCGCCGGTGGGCAGCGCCACGCCCAGGCCGCGGGTGCCCAGCTCGTCGGCGGCCCAGCGGATGGCGAGCGGCAGGTACTTTACGTTCCGCGCGACCCACAGCGCCTCGAAGTTGGCCACGGTGCCGCCCGAGGTCAGGTGGCCCCACTGGCGCGCCGGGTCGTAGCCCACCATCCGCGCCAGCTGCTCGGCCACCTCCAGCTCCATCCGCGTGGTGACCGGGCTCGCCTCGGCCGCCACGTTATTGGGGTTGTAGAGCATGGTGGCGAAGTAGCCCACCAGGCTGGCCATGGTCAGGTCGCTGCTCATGTGCCCGATGTAGCGCGGGCTGAAGAACGGCACCCCAGCCTTGAGCTCGCCCAGCAGGCTCATCAGCTCCTGCGAGAGGGTGCTGATGGAGCGCTCGTAGGCGGGCGTGCGCCGGTCGGCCTCGGTCACCTCGAAGCCGTCTTCGGGGTGGAAGTTGCGCCGCCAGAACACGTGGTCGTGCACGGCCTCCAGCAGCAGCCGCTCGAACACGTCGGCGTTCTCGGCCTTGGGCCCCAGAAACACCGACGCGAGGTCCAGTGGGGCCTCGCGTCGCGCCGATCCATCTCTGTAGTCGGTCATCTCGTCCGCGCCTTCCCGGCGCCAAAAGTCTGTTGGGTCATCCGGCGGCGAAGCGGCCAGCCGCGGCGCGGCTTACGCAGCCACGTCCACGTAGGCCGACTCCGCGCTTGGCTCGGGAACGGGCAGCCCTTCGATCTGCAGGCCCTCGATGTGGAACTCGATGGCCTCGCGCATGTTCGCCTCCACCTCATCGCGCGTGCGCCCCGTGGTGACACACCCGGGCACGTCGGGAGAGTAGGCCGAGTAGCCCGTCCCGGTCGGTTCGACGACAACGAGGTAGCGCTTCATGGCTTCAACCCTGCCTGCTTGAGGATGCTGCCGAGCGTGCCCGGCGCGACGTCGTCCGACAGGTGGCCCGGAACGGTCACCAACCCCGGCTTGGCCGCATGCTTGTACTGCCGATAGCTGCCCCGGGTTCGCGCCAGGGTCCACCCATCCGCCTCGATCAGCCGGATCAGCTCACGAATCTTCATTCCCCCGAAGCTACGCGAGCGGCGCGATCGACGGCAAGCCGGCGCCAATCTCCACCGTAACCGGCCGGTGGTCGCTGCGGCCCTTCCAGTCGTCGAACGAGCCCACGTCCACGCGCTGGAGCGACGGAATCCAGGCGCGCGGGACGAAGCAGTAGTCGAGGTGGTAGGCGAGGTCCTGCCGCCACATGTGGTAGTACGTGGCCCGCGTCTCGGCCCCCGGCGCCTCGCCGTGGACGGCGTGGTAGGCGCTCGCCAGGCCCAGCGCGTGAAGCCGCGCCTCGATCGTGGCGTACGTCCAGTCCCGGCGCTTGCGGTCGAAGACGGGGTTCGAGTTGAAGTCGCCCGCCATCACCGTTGGCCCGCTGGCGATCAGCCCGGCCAGCGCGTCGATGCCGTGGCAGACGGCGCGCGAGTAGCTGCCGCGATCGGGGAGCGCCCAGACGGCGACGAGGGTGAACTCCACCGGGCCGATGATGCGGAACGGCACCATCCACCGCGGCACCTCCGCATCCACCGCGATCGGCTCGGCCGCGAAATCGGCGGACGTGAGGACGGCGAGGCCCTGGTTGGGGTTGTCGCCCACCCAGCGCACCTGCGGGGATTCCGCCTCGGGCCGCGCGCACTCCTGGATCACGGCCACGTCGGGCGCCAGCTCGCGCACGAACGGCGTCTTCGCGGCGAACTTCCCGCGGCAGCAGTTCCAGGTAACGATGCGCATCCGGGTCTCACACCCTTTCACCAGGCATCGTTCCGGTTCGCTCAGCCGTAGGCGCGGAAGAAGAACACCAGCGTCATCGTCACCGCCAGGGCGACGGTGGCGCCGCGGATCACGGGTGCCGGGAGAACCCGCCCGAGGCGCGCGCCGCCGTACCCGCCGAGGATGGCGCCCGCGCCCAGGACCAGCGTCTCGCGCCACCACACCGCGCCCGCCACGACGAAGCAGATCACCGCCACGGTGTTCGCCGCCGTCACCATCAGCGTGCGCGGTGCGTTCAGCGCCTTCACGTCCGCGCCGTCGAGCAGGCTCCACGCGGCCAGCATCATCAGCCCCACGCCGCCGCCGAAGTAGCCGCCGTAGATCCCCAGCACGAGCTGGATGGCGATCACCGCCCGCGTTCCCACGCGAAAGCGGCGCCGCAGCACCGGGCCTACGCGCGGCCCCAGCACCAGCGCCCCCGTCGCGATCAGCAGCAGCCAGGGGAGGAGGCGGTCGAAAACCGCGCCGGGGGTGAAGAGGAGGAGGAGCGCGCCGATCAGCCCGCCCGCCAGCGTGGCCGCGAGTGCCGGGCGGATCGGCACGCCGGCCACGCGGTTCAGCCGGTCGCGATAGACCCAGGTGCTCGCCGCGCCGCCGGGGTACAGCGCCACCGTGCTGGAAACGTTCGCGCCCACGGCGGGCACGCCCGCCGCGATCAGCGCAGGCAGCGTGACGAACGAGCCGCCGCCCGCCAGGGCGTTCATCAACCCGCCGAGGAGGCCGGCGCCGAAGAGGAGCGCGACGTGGCTCATCGGCTGGGGTGCGCGCTCAGAGGCAGTGGCCGCTCCCGCGGTCGCCAGGACCCTCGCCCTTGCCCACCAGCTCCCGATCCCAGTCGTCCCGCTGAAAGCAGGCGGCTCCGCTCACTCCGCCAACCCCATGTGAAACCCCGCTCATTCGATCTCGGGCGCCAGGTCGTGGACCTCGACGGGAACGAGATCCCCGAGCGCGCTGGCGACCAGGCTGCGGTGGCAGTGGGCGGGGTCGTGCTCGAAGCAGAGGAGGCACACGCGGCGGCCCGAGCGCACGATGCCGGCGAGCGCCTCGAGCTCGGCCTGCGCGGCCGGGGTGGCCAGGTGCTCCGCGAAGATGGCGTGCATCTCGTCGTGGCGGCCGGCGCGGGCGGCGGCGCGGCCCTCGGCCGGGGTGCCCAGCCCGCGCAGGTGCAGGTAGCCGATGCCCACGGAGCCCACGTTCTCGGCCAGCTTCGTCTTGGCGAAGCCCGGCCGGCGCGAGCTCGCCACCGCGCGCACGTCCACCAGCAGCTCCACCCCCTCCGCCTGCAGCGCGGCGAGGAAGCTGCGCACCGTGGCACCCTCGTATCCGATCGTGGCGAGCGGGGTCATTCGGGGATGATCTTCTTGCGCAGGGTGGCGTAGGTCGACCACACGGTCACGGAGAACGGCGACGTGCCGCGCACGATCTCCGCATCGCCCAGCGCGGCCAGGAACGACTCGCGGTTGGGCTCGAACGGCGGAACGACCACGTGCGCCGTGCCGATCTCGGCCAGGGTGTGCGCGTCGCTTCCGGCGCCCAGCAGCTTGCCGTGGGCGCGCGCCCACGCCTCGCCGCGCTCGTTCACCTCGGGCTTGAAGGTGCGGGCGTTGTGCGCCTCCACCACGTCCACCAGGTCGGCGATGCCGTCCAGCAGCTCGCCCCCGCCGCGGCGCCGCGTGTCGAACGGGTGGGGCACGTACACCACGCCCCGCTGCGCGCGGATCCGCTCGGCGGCCTCGCGCAGCGGCGTGTACTTGGGGATCAGCTCGGAAAGGAAGATGCCGATCAGGTCGGGCCCCTCCTTGGTGCGGATCTCCTCGCCCACGATCACGCGGCCCGGCGCCTCGGCGTGCAGGCGCAGCGCGCCCTCGAGCCGGTCGTGGTCGGTGATCACCACGCGGTCGATCCCCGCCGCGTCCAGCGCGGGGACGATGCCGTCGTAGGGGTTCAGCGAGTCCTTCGAGGCGCGGGTGTGGCAGTGCATGTCCACCCGCAGGCGCCGCGGCTCAGCCACCTTCGCCCTCCGCGCGCCGCGTCAGCTCCTCCCACACCTCGCGCGCGCGGCGCTCCACGGCGGCAACGGTGCCGGTGTTCTCGATCACGTAGTCGGCGCGGGCGCGCTTCAGCTCGCTGGGCATCTGCGACATGATGATGCGGCGCGCCTCCTCGGGGTCCATCCCCCGGTCGCCCACCAGACGCACCAGCCGCGCCTCCTCGGGCGCATCCACCAGCACCACCACGTCGAACTCGTCCACCAGCCCCACCTCGAACAGCAGCGGGATGTCGGCCACCACCAGCCGGTCGCCGCGGGCCTCGGCCTGGCGGTACAGCTCGTCGCGCAGCGAGGCCACGGCGGGGTGGACGATCTGCTCCAGCCGCTCGCGCGCGCTGGGGTCGGCGAACACGATGCGGCGCAGCGCGGCGCGGTCGAGCTCGCCGCCGGCCACCACCACGTTTTCGCCCCACTCGGCGGCGATGGCGTCGTAGGCCGGCGTGCCGGGGTCCACCGCGCGGCGCGCCAGCTCGTCGGCGTCGATCACCGCGGCGCCCAGCTCGCGCCACACGCCGGCCACCGTGCTCTTCCCCGCGGCGATGTTGCCGGTGAGCCCCACCTTCAGCATGCGTCCCCCGCGGGCGGCAGCGAGAAGGGCATCAGAACCTCCGCCGCTCGGGCGGGTGCACCATCACCTCGGGCGTGGAGACGATGTCGTCGGCCGTGCCGGGCTGCAGGTCCTTGCCGGCCGAGCCCACCTGGAAGGTGTTGCCGTTGATCGAGATGTAGAACGGCGTGCCCCAGGGGTCCACCGAGGCGTCCTGCTGCATGGCCTCGCTGTTCACGAAGGCGCTGAAGCGCTCGTCGGTGGGCACCGTGCGCCCGGTGGCGTCGGCGCGCTTGACGATGTCGCGAAGCTCGTGCACCTCGTTCTTGGCGTTCCACTCGTAGAGCGGGTTGAACGCCGGCTGCACCTTGGGCCACACCTTCGCCCGCAGCGGCGGGACCAGCACCACCGCCACCACGGCGAGCACCAGCGCCCAGAACAGCTTGGATATCATGGCATGGCTCCGTGTGTCGCCCCTCCTCAGGCGCGGCGGAAGGTTTCCGCCCCGCTCCGGCCTTCTTCGCGCCGCGCGCGCCCGGCGGCCACCAGCCGCTGCAGGTGCGCCAGCGTCTCGCGTAGCGCCAGCATCCGCGTTCCCCCGCCCATCTCGCGCCCGGGGTAGCGCCGGTCCACCACCTCCCAGGTCGTCGCCGGCTCCGCGTCCAGCAGCGCCTCCACCGCGCCCGTCTCGGCCTCGGCCGCTTCGCGCAGCTCGGCGATGCGCGCCACGCCCGCCGCGGGGTCGCCGTGGCCGGGGAGGACCAGCGCCGGCTGCAATGCGGCCAGCCTGTCCAGCGCGGCCACGTAGTCGCCCACCGGGTCGGCGCGCTGGCGGTTCACCCCCAGCGTGGGCGTGATGCGGGGCAGCACCGCGTCACCCGCCACCAGCACCCCGTCCGCCGGGCGGAAGAGGGAGACGTGCCCGGCCGTGTGCCCCGGCGTCCACACGTGCCGCCAGCCGTCCGCGCCGGGCACGTCGCCCTCGTCGCCGTCCATCACCCCGTCCACCCGCACCGGCGGCGCCAGGGCGCGGGCGCCCGCGTGGCCCTCCTGCACCGCGGCGATCCACTCCGCCGGCGCGCCGCAGCGGCGGAAGAGCTCGGCGCGGTAGGCGGTCTCTTCTTCGGGGTGGGCGGCGGCGTGGGCCATGCGCTCGGCATCGAGGCGGCCCATCAGCACCGGCGCGCCGGTGGCGGCGCGCACGCGGGCGGCCAGGCCCACGTGGTCCATGTGCATGTGGGTGAGCACGTGCACCGCCACCGCGCTCCACCCGCCCGCCACTTCAGCGACGCCTGCTTCCAGCGCGGCCCAGGCATCCTCCGTACCCAGGCCGCCGTCCACCAGCATCCAGCGGCCGCCGGCGAGCTCGGCCAGGTACGCGTGCACGTGCGTGGGGCGCCCCGGCATCGGCGTGGTCACGCGCCACACGCCGGGTGCCACGGGGGCGGGCCGCGCGTCACCAGTTTGATCGGTATGCAAGTAAATAAAGCCCGGGAAGGCGGATGGGCAAGAAAAACCTGTCCGCGCGGCGAACGGACCCCGCGTGCGGTGCGGGAAATGTAGGGTGGGCGAGAGGTGGAGGGAACGATGGCGGCGCTCCCGATCCCTGCATCTTCATCAGCGCCTGCATCATCCCCGGGCGGCTGAAGCGCGACTCCGCGACTGTGCGACGAACACCGCGACGTGACCACGGCCGCGCGCTATGCGCTCCCCCGCGGGCCCTCTCCCTGGCTCGTTCCTCGCCTGTCCCTCCCCCAAAACAACTTGGGGGAGGGACGACCGCGTCGGCGGGGCCTGCGGGGAGCGGGGCGCGCTACAGCCGCTGCATGGCGGGATGGACGACTAAGCTGGGCGATGCCGGCGCGGCAGTCCGCAAAGGTGGGGGCGAGGACGGCGCGAAGGCGGACACCACGTCCGTCGATGCCGGGGATGCGTTCGCCCGGCACACCCCGGTGCCTGGCGATGGCGCAGGTGGACGCGCAGCGCTCCTCCATCTCCTCCCACCCCGGCCAGCGTCTTGCCGGAAGGCCGGATGGCAGACCGCGGCTTACCGGTGGACATCCGATGCGGAGGGGCACGTGGACAGCGAGACGTTGTTGCAGCTTGCGACGTTCAGCCAGCGGGCGCTGGAGCTGAACCTGGACGGGTTCACGCACGAGGACGCGCTGGCGCAACCGCCGGCCGGTAACTGCGTCAACTGGCTGGTGGGGCACATCCTGGTGCACCGCGAGCGGATGCTGGCCGCGCTCGGCGCGCCGCCGGTGGAATGCGACCACGCGGCACCCCAGCGCTACGACCGCGGCACCCCGCCCATCACCGCCGACGGCGAGGGCGTGGTGCCGTTCGACTCGCTCCTGGAAGCGGTCGAGGAGTCGGGCCGCTGCCTGGCCGACGCCATCCGCCGCGGGGGGAACGCCAGGCTGGTGGAGCCGCACGGCAGGGCGGGCACCGTGGGCGCGTACCTGGGCCTCCTGGTGGTCCACGAGGGCTACCACGTAGGCCAGATCGCCTCGGCTCGCCGGCTGATCGGCATGGAGGGCGCCATCCACTGAGCGAGGCGATGGTCGCCCGTGCGGTTGGAGTGGCCCTGTAGCGAATCGCCGGCTCGACCGAGTCCCCTTGGATACCACGAGACCCCGTCCAACGCGGGAGCTCTTCTGCTGGCCCGCCGGAGCTTCACGCACTCTGAGGGTCACGGCGGACTCATCCCCCGCTCCGCCCCGGTGCTCCTCTATTCCGCCCGTCCGCCGCGCCGTAGATTCGCGCGCCTTCGCCATCTCCACCGTCTGACGACACGCACTCCCCAGCCCTTCCGCCGCATGCCCGCTGAAGTCTCGCCGCAGCACGCCCCGCGCGGCCGCCCGCTGCTGGCGCTCGCGGCGTTCCTGCTCTTCGTGTTCATCGGCGGGGCGCTGCTGGCGCCGTGGCTGTACCACGCCGTGCAGGCGCTGGCGCCGGGAACCAGGCTGGCGCGCGCACCCTTCGCCCGCGTGGAGAACCGCGCGCTGCTGCTGATGGCGCTGGTGGGCGTGCCGTTCTACGTGCGCGCTTCGGGCATCCGGCGCTGGGCCGATGTAGGGCTGGACCCGCGCGCGATCCGCTGGGGGCGCGTGGGGGCGGGGTTCGCGCTGGGCTTCTTCTCCCTCGCCGCCGTGTGCGCGGTGGCCATCCTGGGCGGGGGGCGGGCGCTCAACCTGGCGCGCACACCGGGGCAGCTGGCCGGGCACTTCGCCGGGGCGCTGGCCACGGCGGCGATCGTGGCGGTGATCGAGGAGCTGCTGTTCCGCGGCGCCATCTTCGGCGGGCTGCGGCGGGGGCTGCCGTGGGGGGCGGCGCTGGTGGGCAGCAGTGCCATCTACGCCATCGTGCACTTCATGGGGCGCCCCGCCAACCCGCCCGCCATCGACGCGCTCAGCGGCCTGCGCGTGCTCCCCAGCATGCTCGCGGGGATGGCACAGCCGGGCGGGCTGGTCCCCGCATTCCTCAACCTGACGCTGGCGGGCGTGGTGCTGGGGCTGGCCTACCACTTCACGGGCGACATCCTCACCTCCATCGGCATCCACGCCGGGTGGATCTTCTGGCTCAAGTTCTACGGCTACCTCACGAAGGGCGTGCCCGGCGTGGACCCGGTGTTCTGGGGCACGCGCAAGCTGGTGGACGGCTGGCTGGCGTTCGTGGCGCTGGCCGTGGTGCTGGGCGTCGTGCTGTGGATGGCGCGCCGGGGACGGCTGCGTGGAGCGGTGGATTCGTGACCCGTGGGAGATCCCACGGACCGGGCGCGGGTGTCGTCAGGGGAGCGGGGGAAGGATGAGGTGTCACGCGGACGGGCGTTCAGCCGTTTTCTGGGACGGCAGCGCGGCTCGGCCGCACCTTTCGCACTCCGTTCCCACCGGCGACGCATGATCCGGCTTGCCATACGTTTCTTCCCCGCCCTGGTGCTCGCCTGCGTGATCGGCGGCTGCGACTCTCCGTTCGGGCCGTCGGACGTGGCGGGCACCTACGTGCTGGAGCGGGTGGGCTCGTCACCCGTCCCCGCCGTCATCGGCGACACGGAGTACGGCACCTTCACCATCCTGGCCGACACCTTCCGGCTGGAGCGTGACGGCAGCGGCTCCGAGGTGCAGGTGCTGCGCGTGCAGCGGCACGAGGCCGGAGCGCCGGCCACCACGGAAACGTTGCGGAACCCGCTCGGCTACAGCCTCACCGGTGGCCGCGGCATCGAGATCGGCTACTCGTGCGGGCCGCCGAACACGCTTTGCGCCCTCCTCAACTCGGTTCCCGCGCTGAGCGGCCACTTCACCGGCGACGGGCTCGTCATCGACTATCCCGAGCCCTACGTCTTCCGGCGGATCGACTGACACCCGAACGTTTCACGCGAGTCAGCGGAGTTAGCGGAGTCGACAGCCGTTGTTCCGTGAACTCCGCGAACTCCGAGTGAAACTCCGCCGGCGGGGATGCTCAGGACCGGGCGACGCGACGCGATCTCGGCACGACGTGCGGCGATCATGAACGCGAAGAACCCCTCACCGGGCTGCCGGCGAGGGGTTCCGTTTGCCCTGCGGCGTTGCACTCAGGGGCAGGTGATCCTGAGCGTGAAAAAGGTCGCCGTGGGGTAGTTGGCCAGGTAGATGGTGCCCGCGGTGCTGACCTGATGGGTACCTGCGTACCACTTGAAGGTGCAGTTGCCGGAGTAGCGGAAGGCATCGAGCTGACCCGTATAGCCGGCATCTTCCACGAAGTAGGCGCCGTCGTTGCCGTCGGCCTCCACGTCGCCCATCTCGTACCCCGTTCCGCTGCCCACCGGCGTGGCCCAGCCCTTCACGTAGCCGCCGCTTCCGGGGCCGCCCGACGGGCCCCACACCGTCTCGGCATCCACCCACACCGTGCGCTGGGCGTACACGTCTGCGCGCTTCTCGGGCGTGCGGGGAGACACGGGGCTGGTGTCGGCGCAAGCGGCGAGCGTGGCGCCCGCGGCGGCGAGCAGGAACAGCGAGCGGATCCTCATGCGGCCCTCCATGCGGCGGTGAATGCATGCCTCGGATCCCAAGCATAACCACGATCCTCCCGGCGAGTCAATCATCTGCCGACTAAATATTATGCCCATAGGCCAACGGAAGAAGCAGCCTCGCGCAGAGTCAGCGGAGTCAGCAGAAAAAGCCGTTGTTCTCTCTGCTGACTCTGCTGACCCTGCGTGAGGCAAGTCTTTGCCGGATCCAGCCGGGAGAAACCCTCGTCTCCTTCGGTGCGTAAGGCACACCGGCCTCCCGGCGCCTCCCGCGCTGAACAGAGAGTCCGCGTCTTCACGCTGGAGGTCCGTTGAAGATCCGTCGCGCATTCCTGCCGTTGGCGCTGGCCGCCTCCGCACTCACGTCACGAGACGCCATGAGCCAGACCTCCCAGGCCCCCGCGCCGCACCCGCTCGGCGCCGTCACGCGGCTGGACGGTCGCGTCCTGTCGCCGGCCCAGGTCGCCGCCACGGTGGAGCGGCTGATGCGCGCGGGGCGCGTTCCCGGGCTGGCGCTCGCCATCGTCAACCATGGCGAGATCGTGTACCAGCGCGGCTTTGGGATGCGCGACGTGGAGCGCGGGCTGCCGCTGGGCGACACCACCGTGATGTACGCCGCGTCGTTCACCAAGAGCATGTTCGCGTACATGGTGATGCAGCTGGTGGACGAGGGCCGGCTCGACCTCGACCGCCCGATCGCGGAGTATCTCCCCCGCCCGCTCCCCGAATACGAGAAGTACGCCGAGCTGGCGGGCGACGAGCGCTGGCGCCGCATCACCCCGCGCATGCTGCTGAGCCACACCGCCGGCTTCGCCAACTTCCGCTTCATCTACCCCGACGGGAAGCTGCGCATCGAGTTCGAGCCGGGGGCGCGCTACAGCTACTCGGGCGAGGGGATCAACCTCCTCCAGTTCGTGATGGAGCAGGGGATGGGGATGAACGTGGACTCGCTGATGCGCGAGCGCGTGTTCGGCCGCTTCGGGATGGCGCGCACGCAGATGACGTGGCGCGCCGACTTCGAGGCCGACCACGCCATCGGCTACGACACGGCGGGCACGCCGCTGGGCCACCGCCAGCGCACCGGCGTGCGCGCCGCCCGCAGCGCCGACAGCGACGTGGCCGGCATCGCCCGCTTCGCGCGCGGCGTGCTGCGCGGCGAGGGGCTGTCGCCGGCCGCGCGGCGGGAGATGCTGCGGCCGCAGGTGCGCATCCGCGCCAAGCGCCAGTTCCCCACCCCCATCGCCGCGGGCGACACCACCAGCCGCGACGACGGGATCCAGCTCTCCTACGGCCTGGGATGGGGGCTGATCCAGACGCCGCACGGCCCCGCCTACTTCAAGGAGGGCCAGGACGACGGCTGGGTGAACTACATGATCGCCTTCGACCGCCCCAAGACGGCGATGGTGGTGATGATGAACAGCATCAACGGCACGCGCATCGTCGCCACCCTTCTCGCCGAGCTGATCGGCGACACCTGGACCCCGGCCGAGTGGGACGGCTACGCGCCGTACGAGCCGGCGATAGGAACCGGCAGGCGGTAGATCTCAGTTGCACCAGCGCCATCTCGGACGACACCAGCCCCGCCCGGACCAGGCTCCGGGCGGGGCTGGTTCGTTCGTACGCGGACGCGAGATCTTCATGCGATCGAACGACAGTCACATCCCGCCGCCAATGCGCGTTGTAACCAACGGAACCCTGGACGCGGCCGCATCGCCGGCTCGGTCCATTCCCCGTCAACCCAATCGCTTCGACACCCGCATATGCGTACGATCCTCTCGCGTTCCGCCGCCTTCCTCGCCGTGGCTGCCGTCGTCGCCGCCGCGCCGCTGAACGGGCACGCACAATCCGCCGGCCACACGGGTCCCTTCATCGGAATCGGCGCGGGCGCCGCCCGCGTGGCCGAGCCCGACGCCCACGCCGCGCGGCTCGCTCCGTCGCTCAACCTGCGGGCGGGGTGGAGCTTCAGCCCCACGGCGTCGCTGATGCTGGAGGGGGCGCTGAACGGCATCGGCAGCCCCACCCCCGACGCTCCGCCCTTCGACGAAGGCATCGGCGGCACGTACCGCAACCGGCAGCTCGCCACGCAGTCGGTGCTGGCGTCGCTGCAGCTCGGCAGCGCCAGCCGTGTGTACGTGCGCCCCGGCATCGGTGTCGCCCGCCACTCGTTCACCGCCTTCCGCCCGCTCCCCGCCGACGGCTACGCGGCAGAGACCAGCCACGAGTGGGGCGCGGCCGCCGGACTGGCCGTGGGCCGCGAGCTGGCGATCCCCGGCTTTCCGCTGCGCGCCGAGGCGGTGGGCCAGTGGAGCCACGGCGAGGACAGCAGCAGCCCGCGCTGGTCGGCCGGCGTGCAGTTCGTGCGCGTGATCGGGTTCTGATCGAGCCGGGCTCGTATCCCATGCAGGTACGGTCGATCAGCCTGCGGAGCTGGAACGGCTTCCCGGCACCATGGTATGGAATGCGCCTTGCCGCTGGACCCAGTCGGACGACTCCGAACCTGCATTCCACGCCATGAGCACGATCTACGAAATCGAGCAGGCCGTGAGCGGACTTTCCGAGCAGGAGCTGTCTGAATTCAGGGCGTGGTTCCTGGAATTCGACGCCGAAGCATGGGATCGTCAGTTCGAGGAGGACGTAGCAGCGGGTCGGCTCGATGCACTCGCCGACGAAGCGACGGCCGACCTTCGCGCCAGCCGTGCGCGTCCCTTGTGACGCACCACGCGAGCGCCCGGTTCTGGCAGGCGTACGAGGCCCTGCCTCCCGAGGTGCAGCGCCTGGCGGACGAGAGCTTCGAGCTGCTCAAGCGTGACCTGAGCCACCCGTCCCTCCACTTCAAGAAGGTCGGGCGGTTCTGGTCCGCACGCGTGGGGCGTCACTACAGGGCCGTGGCCGTGCAGGATGGAGCGGATATGATCTGGTTCTGGATCGGCCGCCACGACGAGTACGACCGCCTCATCGGTCCCCGCCGGTAGCACACCGACCCCGATCCCACGCAGTCTCGTCGAGAATCTGGCGTTTCACCGCAGCTGAGCGCCGATCCGGATCGGCGCTCAGCTGCGCCCGTAGACGGGGACGGCGGCGCCGTTGACGGCGGCGGACTCGGGCGAGGCAAGGAAGAGGACGACGCGGGCGATCTCGTCGGGCGAGGTCCACCTCGAAGCGTCGGCGTTCGGCATGGCGCGGCGGTTGGCGGGGGTGTCGATGGTGCCCGGCAGCACGGCGTTGGCGCGGATGCCGGCGTCGCGGTACTCCTCGGCAACCGTCTCGGCCAGCACCAGCAGGCCGGCCTTGGACACGGCGTAGGCGCTGTTGCCCGACCGCTGCTCGAGCGCCGCGCGCGACGAAACGAACACCAGCGCGCCGCCGCCGCCCTGCTCCAGCATCCGCGGGATCGCCGCGCGGGCCAGCAGGAACCCCGAGGTGAGGTTCACCGCCAGCATCGCGTCCCACACGCCCTGCGTGGTGTCGGCCACCTTGGCCCCGCCGTGCCACGCGCCCATCAGGTGCACCACCGCGTCCAGCCGCCCGCCCCACTGCACCGTCTGCCGGATCGCCGAGTCGGCGCCGCGCTCGGTGCCCAGGTCGAGCATGCAGGTGGACACGCGGCCCGGATGGGCAGCCACCAGCCCGTCGAGCGCGTTCTTCGCGCCGGTGTGGTGCAGCGCCACCGAGATGCGCCAGCCGGCGTCCAGGAACGCGCTCGTGACGGCGCGCCCCAGGTTCCCCGCCCCGCCGCTGATGAAGGCGACCGGCCCGCCCGGCCCGTCAGCGCCGCTCTTCGCCATGCAGCCTCCCGCTGGCGGCGGTGATCTCGCGCAGCCGGGCCGCCAGCGCGGGGGTGAGGTCGCCATCCTGGAAACGCCACATCCAGTCGCCGCTGGACGAGCCCGGCGTGTTCATCCGCCCCTCGCTCCCCAGCCCCAGCACGTCCTGCAGCGGCACGACCGCCAGGTCGGCGTCGGAGCGCAGCACCACCTCGATCATCCGCCAGTTCGGCTCGCCGGTGTCGCCGGCCACCTCGGCCAGCTCGGCGCGGGCCTCGGGTGACGCCTCGTCGCGGTACCAGCCCAGCGCGGTGTTATTGTCGTGCGTGCCGGTGTAGGCCACGCTCTCGCGCACGTAGTTGGCGGGGAGATGCGGGTTGTCGTGGTCTTCGCCGCCGAACGCGAACTGCAGCACGCGCATCCCCGGCAGCCCCAGCTCGCCGCGCAGCGCCTCCACCTCGGGGGTGATGATCCCCAGGTCTTCCGCGATCAGCGGCAGCGGGCCCAGCTCCTTCTCCACCGCCGCGAACAGCTTCGCGCCCGGGCCGGGCTCCCACGTGCCGTGCAGCGCCGTCTCCTCGTGGGCCGGCACCGCCCAGTAGCTTTCGAAGCCGCGGAAGTGGTCGATGCGCGCCACGTCCACCATCTCCAGCGTGCGGCGGAAGCGCTCCACCCACCAGCGGTAGCCGTCGCGCGCCAGCACGTCCCAACGGTAGAGCGGGTTGCCCCAGCGCTGGCCGGTGGCGCTGAAGTAGTCGGGCGGCACGCCGCTGACGGCGGTGGAATGGCCTTCCTCGTCCAGCTCGAAGAGGTGCTGGTTGGCCCACACGTCGGCGCTGTCGTGCGCCACGAAGATCGGCACGTCGCCCACCAGCACGATGCCGCGGCCGTTGGCGTAGCGCCGCAGCTCGCCCCATTGACGGTCGAAGAGGAACTGCCCCAGCGCGTGCCGCTCGACCTCGCCGGCCAGCCGCTCGCGCGCGGCCGCGAGCGCGCGCGGGTCGCGCGAGCGCAGCGGCCGGGGCCAGGTGACCCACGAGCCGCCGCCGTGCTCGTCGCGCAGGGCGCGGAACAGCGACCAGTCATCCAGCCAGGCGGCCTCGCGCTGGCAGTACTCGGCGAACCCCGCGCGCAGCCCGGGCGAGGCCGAGGCGCGGAAGGCGGCGTGGGCGCGGTGCAGCAGCGGCTCCTTCCACCGCGCCGAACCGGCGAAGTCGGCCCGCGCGGGGTCGAACGGGTGCGGGGCGCGCGCCTCGTCCTCGTCGAGCAGCGCGTCTTCCACCAGCAGGTCGGGGGAGACGAGCAGCGTGTTGCCGGCGAAGGCCGAGAGGCCGTTGTACGGCGACCCGCCTTCGCCCACCGCCACCAGCGGGAGGAACTGCCAGAGCGTCTGCCCCGCCAGCGCCAGCCAGTCCACGAAGCGGTAGGCCTGGGCGCCCAGGTCGCCCACGCCGTCGCCGGGGAACGAGGTGGGGTGCAGCAGGATGCCGCTGCGGCGCTCGCCGGTCACGCGCATGGCACGGGGCGCGCTGGGCGACGCAGCTGGGCCGGCGTGTTCAGGGTCGGGTGATGCAAGAACGTGGGTCCGAGCGGGTTGGCGGATGGCGTGATCGCGCGGCGTGCGGGAAATCCGAGCCCGCGCCGGCACATCGGAAGCGCCGCCCCGGCTGCACGAAGCGCGCCCGGTGCGTAGCGGCATGGACGCCGTTGGCGTGCATCGATGAGGATGAGACCATCGCCGGTGGTCCGCACCCGCGCAAGCTGGCCCTGCGCATCCGCGAACGACAGCGGCGGGCACGCTCTTTCGCGCACCCGCCACCGTTTTCGATCGTCCTGCCGTCCAGTCATCGGCTGGGACGGGCTGCGGGACGTTTCCGGCGGCTCCGCGCGGCCCCCTCCCCGCGCCTGAGAGCGCTCGCCCTCCCCCGCGAAGCGGGGGAGGGCGACGTCTTCCCGAGCCGCGCCGGCGCCGTCGTTGTTGCAGTTCTCGCTTGGAGCGCAAAAGCGCGGTGATCGGCGGCGGTGAGTTCAAGACGGCTCCTTGCCGTTGCCGTTGCAGTTCACCCCCTCTCCCGCGCCCAGCGGGGGAGGGGGCCGGGGGGAGGGGGCCGCCGCGGCATGCG
>Ga0070686_100000021_pt1 | contig 131944 bp, 130 predicted proteins | sample KBSS23LmetaG_FD_65654 | JGI IMG/M metagenome (GOLD analysis project Ga0070686, IMG submission 65654) | Switchgrass rhizosphere microbial communities from Kellogg Biological Station, Michigan, USA - KBS S2-3L metaG | ecosystem: Host-associated > Plants > Roots > Rhizosphere ...
GTCGGCCAGGAAGGGCGCGTCCGATTCCACCGCATAGCGAAATTCCATCGTCCCAACCCCGTCGTCTTGGAAATGCCTGGCCCAACCCGGCGCGCGCCGTGCTTCGGAAACGTCAGCGGATCACCCGCGCAACTCCGCGGCCACGGCGCGGCGAGCTCGCGCGCCGACAGAACGGACGCGCGCCCTGCGGTGGGATCCACGCGGCGGACCGTGTGTTGCGCATGCGCCGCATTCGGCGGGCTGACGCACACGAACGGGACGACGGCACGGCGGGGGGATGATGGACGGACAGACGGCGCCGTTCGAGACGGCCGAGGCCACGGTGCAGCAGGCGGTGCAGTGGCTGCGGCTGGCGATCGAGACCACGGGCGGGCTGATCGTGGCGCTGGGCGTGGTGATCTCGCTGGTGGCTTTCGCGAAGGCGTTCTGGCACCGGCACGACCGCGCCTACGGCGAGGGATACAACGGCGTGCGGCTCACGCTGGCGCGCTACCTGGCGCTCGCGCTCGAGTTCCAGCTGGGCGCCGACATCCTCTCCACGGCCATCGCCCCTACGTGGACGGCCATCGGCAAGCTGGGCGCGATCGCCGTGATCCGCACCGCGCTCAACTACTTCCTGGGCAGGGAGATGCGCGACGAGGCCGGCCGCGTGGACCCGCGCGGCGACCCGGCCCGCGGCGCCACGCGAGCCGACGCGCCGCAGGCTCCGGCCCCGCCGCGCGACGGCGCGCAAGCACGCCCGCCGGCGTAACGGGGCCGACTCGGCCCTTCGGGCTCGTGCGTGGCCGGAGAACCCGCGAAGCGGTAAGTTGAACCTCCGCGTGCCCCCGCTCCGCTTCCGATGCGGGCGCACCGCATCGGGTACGGGCACCCGCGTACCCGGCGCGCTGCTACGCCGGTCGTACGCGGCGTGCTTCCCCCTGGCCGCAGAGAGGCTTCCATCTCCCGAACACATAGCAGTCGCATGGAACGCAACAGCCAGAGCCGCCACCCGGCCACCACGCAGGGCGACCGTCCCAGCCGCGATCCGCAGGCATTCGCGCGCCGCATCGACTGCGGGGCTGCCCCCTCACGCGCCGACACCCTGCGCGACGCCGCGCCCGGCGCCCGTGGCAACGGCGCGCACCGCGCACCGGGAGAGGGCGCTTGACCGACGCCGCAGCCGCCCCGGGCGAGGCAACCCCGCCCGGGGTTCGCGTACGATCGGTCCGCCCCCTCCGCGGCCCCAGCCTGTGGGGCACCCGCCCGGTCGCCGCCTGCGACGTGGACATCGGCGCCCCGCTGGCCACGCAGCCGCCCGCGGCCATCCCCGGCCTCGCCGACCGTCTATCCGCCGCACTCCCCGGCCTCTCCGTCGCTGCCGATGTAGATGCAGCGCCCGCCGCGGCCTGGGCGCAGCTCGTCGGCGACGTATCCATCGCCCTGCAGTCGCTCGTGGGACGGCCCGTCACCTTCACCCGCGTCTTCCCCGGCGTGGGGAGCGACCTGCCGCAGGTAGCCGTCGGCTACGTCGAGGACGAGGTGGGCGTCGAGAGCCTGTACGAGGCCGCGGCGCTGGTGACCCGGTGCCTGCGCGGCGAGCCCGCTGAAGCCGACCGCGCCGTGGCCCTGCTGCGCGAGGCCTACCTCCGCACCCACCCCGGCCCCACCGCGTGGGTGCTGATGGAGGAAGCACGGCGGCGCGGGATCCCCGTGCGGCGCTTCCCCGGCGAGACGGTGGTTCAGCTGGGGCTGGGGCGCACGCTGCGCCGGCTCGACTCGGCGACCACCGACTTCACCAGCGTGATCGCCACCGACATCACCTCGCACAAGCAGCGCACCAAAGCCGTCCTCGCCCGCAACGGCCTCCCCGTTCCGCGGGGCGACGTCGCCACCTCGATCGACCGGGCGCTCGAGATCGCGGACGACCTGGGCTACCCCGTGCTGGTGAAGCCGCTGAGCGCCAACGACGGCCGCGGCATCTCGGGCCGCCTGGACGGCCCCGAGCACCTGCGCCTGGCCTGGAGCGCCGCCGCGGCCGAGCATCCCACGGTGGTCGTGGAGCCCTTCGTGGACGGGCGCGACCACCGCGTGCTGGTGGTGAACGGGCGCGTGGTGGCCGTGGCCGAGCGCGTTCCCGCGCACGTGGTGGGCGACGGCGCGCGCACCATCCGCGAGCTGGCGGAGGCGGTCAACCGCGATCCCCGGCGTGATCCGCACGACCCGGTCGCGCCGCTGGTGCCGCTGCCGCTGGACGACGCCACCATGCGCTACCTGGAGCGCGAGGGGCGCACGCTGGAGAGCGTGCCCGCGGCCGGCGAGCGCGTGCAGCTTCGCGGCACCGCCAACATCTCCACCGGCGGCACCTCGGTGGACCGCACCGACCAGATCCACCGGCGCAACGCGGCGCTGTGCATTTTGGCCGCGGGCGCGGTGGGGCTCGACGTGGCGGGGATCGACGTGCTCACGCCCGACATCTCGGTGCCCTTCGACGCCAACGGCGCCCGGGTCATCGAGGTCAACGCGTCGCCCGGCATCCGGATGCACACCGACCCCGACGAGGGGACGCCGCGCGACGCCGCCGGCGCCATCCTGGACGGGCTGTATCCGCCGGGCGCGCCGGTCACCATCCCGCTGATCGCCATCACGGGAACGAACGGGAAGACCACCACCACGCGGTTGATCGCGCACCTCTTCCGCCGCACCGGCGCCGAGGTGGGCTACACCACCACCGACGGGATCTACTTCGGCGACGACCTGCTGATGGAGGGCGACTTCACGGGGCCGTTCGCGGCCGGCGTCGTCCTCTCGCACCCGCAGGTGGACGTGGCGGTGATCGAAACGGCGCGCGGCGGGATCCTGCGCGGCGGGCTGGGCTACGAGGCGTGCGACGTGGGCGTGGTGCTCAACGTGAGCGCCGACCACCTGGGGCTGCGCGGCATCCACACCGTGGAAGACCTGGCGCGGGTGAAGGCCGTGATCCCGTCGGTCGTGAAGCCCGCCGGCTTCGCGGTCCTCAACGCCGACGACCCGCTGGTGCTGCGCATGCGCGAGGGGACGCCGGGCACCGTGGTCCTCACCTCCATCGTGGGCGAGGCACACGCGCCCGTGGCCGAGCACCTGGCGCGCGGCGGGATGGCGGCGGTGGTGGAGGAAGACGGCGGCGTCGAGTGGCTGGTGATCCGCCGCGGCCGCCGTTCCGGGGACGGTGACGGCGGTGCCGGCGGCGAGCGCATCCCGGTCATCCCGGTGAACGACGTGCCGCTGGCCATGGGCGGCGCCGCGCGCTTCCAGCTGGGCAACCTGCTCGCCGCGATCGCCGCGGCGCACGTGCAGGGCATCGCGCCCCACGCCATCGCCGAGGGGCTGCGCACCTTCATCCCCTCGGGCACGGCCACGCCGGGGCGGATGAACGTGATCCGCTCGGCGCGCGGCACGGTGGTGATCGACTACGCGCACAACCCGGCGGCGGTGCGCGGGCTGATGGACTTCGTCACGCGGATGGAGGCGGGGCGGCGCATCGGCGTGGTGACCATGCCCGGCGACCGGCGCGACGACGACCTGCGCGAGCTGGGGCAGATCGTGTCGGTGCTCGACTACGTGGTGGTGAAGGAGCACGAGCACTACCGCCGCGGCCGCCCCCCCGGCGAGGTGGCCCGGATGATCGGCGAGGGGCTGGAGGCCGGCGGCCTGGGCGCCGACCGCCGCGAGGAGGTGTTCCCCGAGCCCGAAGCCGTGGCCCGCGCGCTGGAGATCATGCGGCCCGGCGACGTGGTGGTGATCCTGGCCGACGACGTGCCCGACGTCCTCGCCCAGGTGCAGCCGCTGATGAGCGACGATACGCCAGGTGGGGAAGCCGCGACGTGAGCGCGGAACGGACGGGTCGTATCCGTCCGGGACGACGACAGGGGCTTCCGCAGAACAGCAGAGGAGCAGAGACAGCGACGGCGTCTCTGCTCCTCTGCTGTTCCGCGTCGAGATCGGGCGGAGCGTTCAGGCGCGCCTGAAGTGGCGCGGCTACTCCCAGCTGCTCAGCACGGCCACCAGGGCCGCGGCGACCGCCACCACGGAGACGATCAGCACGGTGCCGATGGCCAGCCCGCCGGTCTTCGTGGCGCTCACCCGCTTGGCGTCGATGCGCTGCACGTCGGCGATCGCCACGGCCACGCGCTGCGGCTGCCCGTTGCTGGCGATCCCCACGATGCTGTCGCCCACCACCAGCGGCGCCGACATCACCAGCACGCTGCGGTCGAGCCGGGTCACGCGCACGGTGCCGCTGCCGTTGAGCCGGCCGATCGCCTCGGGCGCGGGCCCGGGCTGGGTGCGCCAGCTGGTGCACGCGCCGGCGGAAAGGGCGAGGAGCGCGGCGGCGGCGAGGGTGCGAAAGCGCATGGCAGGGTCCTGGTGAGGAGAGGGTGGCGGGCGAACCGGAAGTAACGGGTAAACTCCCCGCGCGCAGCGCCCCTGTCAACCTTTGCGCCCGCTCCGAGCTCTCGCCGGGTCGCGCACCGCCCTCTCCGTTCGCCGGTCGGTGCGCACGGCCGCCTATCCCTAGCTCCCATCGTGTTTTGACAGTGCGGGGGGTGGCGGTTACATTGGCGCGTCCGTTTCCCGGCACCCGGGGCGGCTTTCACATAAATTCGAACCCTGCTTGAAGATATGGAACTTCGCGAGTTCTTGGCCGAGGACGCGATCCAGCTCGATCTGAAGGGTGAGAGCAAGGACGAAATCCTCAAGGAGCTCATCGGGCTGCTGGGGGTGGACGACAAGAGCCAGGGCATCCTCTTCAAGATGCTCAAGCGCCGCGAGAACCTGGGCTCCACCGGCATCGGCAAGGGGATCGCGATCCCGCACTGCCGCTCGCTGGTGGTCAACCGTCTGCGCCTGGCCTTCGGCCGCAAGAAGGCGGGCGTGGAGTACAAGGCCATCGACGACCAGTCGGTGAACTACTTCTTCCTGATCGTGGCGCCGCCGCTGGAGGTGAGCAACCAGTACCTTCCCGTGCTGGGGCGCATCGCCCAGTTCGCCAAGGAGCCCGACGTGGCCGAGCGCCTCGCCGCGCTCGAGAACCCGCGCGAGTTCCTGGCGCTGCTCGAAGAGAAGGGTGTTTGAGGAGACGATGATGAACCAGAACCTCGAGACCCTGCTGGAGATCCAGGACCTGAAGAGCCAGCGCCGCGAGCTCGCCGAGGCCGGCGAGCGCGAGATGCAGGAGCAGGTGTTCGGCCTGGGCGTGGACGAAGCGGTGAAGGAGCTCGACGCCAAGATCGTGGAGATGGAAGAGTCGCTCCCGCCGCCGGTGCGCAGCCGGTACAAGCGGGTTTCCACGCGGCTGCCGCGCTTCCTGGTGCCGGTGATCAACGGAACGTGCTACGGCTGCTTCGTGGCCGTGCCCACCGCGCAGGCCAGCGACTCGGAGCGCAACGCAGAGATCCGCTCGTGCGAGAACTGCGGGCGCTTCCTCTACCACGTGGACTGACGGCCCGAGACGTTTTCGGCCGTTCGATCGGACAACGAAAAAGCCGGCCCGGGCAGCGATGCCCGGGCCGGCTTCTTTGTCGCATTCCGCACATGGAGTTTCGTACGAGATCCGCGATCTTGTCGACCGGGAACATCGCAAGGACCGACAGCGAAGCCTCACGCAGAGTCAGCGGAGTTAGCGGAGAAAACCGCTGTTCACTGCTCGCTCTGCTGACTCTGCGTGATGAACCGCTGCTGTTCTGGTACGAGGATCACCCCTCCGCGTGCGAGGGACGCGAGGGGATCTGCAGGTAGCGGTCGTTCGCGGGGTCGGCGACAGCCGCGCGGATCTCCTCCTCTTCCTCCAGCTCGTTCCAGTCGCTCAGCGGGATCACGTCGCCCGTCTCGCGGTCCAGGTACCACCGCATCGTCCTGTCGCCGCTGTCGAACGCGGCCTCCAGCTGACCATGGTCGATCCGAATCGCCATGCGCCACCTCCTCAGGGCTCGTAACGCCCGGCCTCCACCGTCTCGCGCACGCGGCGCACGTCGCCGTGGTGCACGCCCAGCGCCAGCACCAGCTCGATGCGCGCCTGCTGCCCGGTGAGGTGGTCGGCGAAGATGCACCCCATCTCGCGCAGCTGGTGGCCGCCGCCCTCGTAGGCATAGGTGTCGAGCACGCGCCCGCGCGGCGAGCGGCTGGCGATCACCACGGGCTTGCCGGCGTCCATCCACCCCCGGACGCCCGGAAGCACCTCGGGGGGCACGTTCCCCCGCCCCATCGCCTCCAGCACGATGGCGTGCGCGCCGGTGTCCAGGCTCGCCTCCACCAGCCGCGAGTCGGCGCCCGCCACGATCTTGATCAGGTCCACCGGGGTCACCGGCTGGCGCGGCGCCAGCGTGGGCTTGCGGCGGCTCTCGCGGTAGAAGAGCGCGCGGCCGGTGTCGGTGATCCCCAGCGGGCCCCAGTTGGGCGAGCGGAAGGTGCCGGCCTGCTCGGTGTGCGTCTTCACCACCTCGGCGCCCTGCACGATCTCCTCGTCCATCACCACCATCGTCCCGCGGCCGCGCGCCTCGGGGCTGGCGGCCACCTCCACGGCGCTCATCAGGTTGGCGGGCCCGTCCCAGCTCAGCTCCGACGAGTTGCGCATGGCGCCGGTGATCACCACCGGCACCTCGGCGGGGAGCGAGCGGTCGAGGAGGTAGGCCGTCTCCTCCACCGTGTCGGTGCCGTGGGTCACCACCACGCCGTGGACGCCCCCGGCCAGCGCGTCGACGATGGCCGCGCGCAGCTCCCACATCCGCTCGATGGTCATGTGCGGGCCCGGGTAGCGCCCGAACTCGCGCACCTCCAGCTCGGCCACCTTGTCGAGCCCCGGCACCGACTCCAGGATCTCGCGCCCGGTGAGCCGGGGCACCGCGCCGCCGGCCCCTGCGTCCTGGCGCATGGAGATGGTGCCGCCGGTGGCCAGCAGCAGGATGCGCGGGAGATCAGCCACAGAGCACGCTCCCGCCGTTCACGTTCAGGATCTCGCCGGTCACGTGGCGGGCCAGCTGCGAGCAGAGGAAGAGGATGGGCCCCGCAACGTCGTCGGCCGTGGCCACGCGGCCGATGGGGATCGCGGCCTCGATGCGCGCGCGGCCGCCCGACATCGGCTTCTCCACCATCTCGGTGTCGATCCACCCCGGCGCCACGCAGTTGACCGTGATCCCGCGCGGCGCCAGCTCCACCGCCACGCTCTTGGTGAGCGAGATCATCGCCCCCTTGCTGGCCGCGTAGTCGGCGTGGAACGCCTCGCCGCGCTGGCCGGCGGTGGACGACACCAGCACGATGCGGCCGTTGGGCGCCACGAAGCGCGCGGCCAGGCGCACGGTGTAGAACACCGACTCGAGGTTGGCGCGGATCGTCTGCGCCCACTGCTCGTCGGTCATGTCGGCGATGGACACGTCGTCGGGCACCCAGATGCCGGCGTTGCCCACGAACACGTCCACGCCGCCGAACTCCACCAGCGCGCGCTCGAACAGCAGCTCGGCGCCCCAGGGGGTGGAGATGTCGCCTCCTTGCGCGAACGCTTTGCGGCCCAGGCGGCGCACCTCGTCGGCCACGCCGTTGGCCTCGCCCTCGCGGCTCAGGTAGCCCACCCCCACGTCGCAGCCGGCGCGCGCCAGCATCAGCGCGGTGGCGCGCCCCACCCCGCGCGAGGCGCCGCTGATCACGGCGCGCTTTCCCGTCAGTCCCAGGTTCAGGCCGCCGTCCACTTGCCCCCCAGCTCCGCGGCGTGGTGCCGCTCGGTGTCCAGCACATCGCGCAGGAGCGCGCCCGTCTGCGGGTCCATGCCACCCATCGCCACCAGCGCCTCGTACCCCCTCACCTCGGCGTCCTCGCGCCGCTGTGCGACCTCTTCCCACCCCTCCAGCGCCGCCGCACCGCCGCGCTGCTCCAGGTCGAGCGGCGTGGCGCCCAGCTCCAGCAGCCGCGCGGTGAGGCGCGACAGGTGGTGCTGCTCGTCGGCGTGCAGCTCGTTGAAGCGCTCGCTGAGCGCCGCGTCGCCGACCGTTTCGGCGGCGGCGGCGAGCGAGCGATAGTACAGCGCCTGCTCCTTCTCGGCCTCGCGGGCCTGCTGGAGCGCGGTGATCAGGTCGTCCGGCACGGTGCCTTCGACGGTTCGGCGAATGGGCTTCAGGGTGGCGGTGTGACCGCGGGCATCAAGATGTCGGTCGGCGGCGGGCAATGCAATTCGGGCGGGCCAAGGGAGGGGGTCGAACGGCGGAGCGGGCGGTGTTCGGCGGGTGCGGAAGCCGGGTCATGGAGGGATGTGGGAGGGCGGAGCTGGCTCAACCGCCCTTCTGCGGCGAGGACGCAAGCATCCAGACACGGCGCGGATCGTTCAGTTGGATCGTGTGCTTGATGTCGCTCGCGTGTTCGAAGATTTCTTGCACCCCAAGACGATTCGACAGCGAGGCTTTCCACGTCTTCTGTTCCACCGTTGCGATCACCCCGTACTCGCCCTCGGCGCGGCCCGGGTGCGCGCGGCGGAAGATCGCGATCTCCTCCTCCACCTCGTGCTGGTGGGCGATGATGAGCTCGCACGGCGTGCAGTACCGGCACGTATAGCCCAGCACCAGCAGCGTCCCATCCAGCCAGGCGATCAGCAGCGGGAACTTGCGGGCGTGCATCAGCTTCTCGCACCGGGGGCACCGCGCCCACCGCACCTCGCGGAACGGGTTGAGCGCGAACCGGTAGCGCGGTGGAAGCTTGCCGAAGCGAGGCTTGGGCATGGATCTGATCCAGAGCGATGAGTGGTGGAAGCGGGCAGGAGCAGAACGTATCATGAACAAAGTGAGCATGCAATCGGTCACTGACGGATCGCAAAACGCCCCGCTCCAATCGTGGAGCGGGGCATCCTTCGTACGTCTGCCCTCTATGCGGCGCAAGACGCCGGAAGAAGGGTGATCCGCTGGCCGCAGCTACTTCGCGAGTTGACGGAAGACGTGCGGATAATCCGCAACCGCGTCCTCGTGGGCGTCCACGATCCGGCGCATCTTCTCGCCACCGGCGAACACGCGGCAGTCACCCTGGCCATCATCCACCCAGAACAGCTCCATTTCCGCGGCCAGCCCCAGTCGGCGCGTCACCTCCGCGGGGAGCGCAGTCGCATACGAACCATCCTGAGCAAAGACCTATGATGTGATAGGCATGAGCCTGGCTCCCGGAACCCGCGTGAACCGCACCTCCAATCTACTCTGATTTCGAGCCAAAACGAAGCCGGGCGCAGGGAATCCCATCCCCCGCGCCCGGCTCCGCATCTCTCCCGGCCCGACCATCCGTCCTACCGGCGCGGGGATGTGGTACGCGTCGGCGGTCTGGCCATAGCCCACGATCTCGCCCACGATCTCCACGCCGCGCGCGCGGGCGTGCTCCAGCTCCTCCAGCACCATCATCCCCCGAGCCCTCACCCAGCACGAAGCCGTCGCGCGTGGCGTCGAACGGCCGGCTCGCCGTCTCGGGGCTGACGTTGCGCTCCGAGAGCGCGGTCATCGCCGCGAAGCCAGACACCCTCGCGCGAAGGAGAAGGGACACCGCTGCCGCAGGGATGCGGCCTGGGCGCCCCATTCCCGCCGCCGCTGCCGGAAACATCGGTCTGCATCGACCGGCGATAACTAGGTGATGCAGAAAGATCTACACCAATGCGACAATAAATATGTATTTCAGCACGGATTATGCAGTTCACTACGCCTACCTTCGCACAGCATCGCGGCACCCCCCAGCGAAGGCTCACCCTGCCTCCGCGGGCGGAATCGCCGCCTGGAGGTTCAGACGCATCCCGGTTCGTCACCGCCGGACGGCGCACTCCGCCATCCTCCATTCTCCGCCTCCGGCGCACGCCGGGTGGCGGCACCGCATTCCCCGCGGACCGGAGGACTAGAATGAGACCCCACGAAAGCAGCATCCGCATGCCAGGCGACCAGAGCGGCACGGACCTGCACGACATGCCAGGCGGCGCCATGGCCGGCGCGCTGGACGAGATGCCCCGAGGAGGGATGGACGCGGCCCCCGCCAGCGGCATGGGCACAGGCGAGGCGGACAGCCATGGGGCGACGGGGGCGTACGACCACGGGATAGCCGCGGCGCCCGCGCATTCAGCCCGCAGCCGCCGGACCATCCGCGTCATGGCCGCCCGCGCTGACATGCCCGCCGCCGGCGCGCCGTACGACCTCGGGCCGGGCGACATGCCCCGCGCCGGCGGTCCGGGCGGCCACGAGGGGATGCCCGCGGGCACGATGGATGGAACGGGCGGCGACGAGCGCCAGAACGTGCTCATCGAATTGCGCGTTCCGGCCACGCGCGCGGCGGCACACGCGTTCGACATGGTGGCGGGCTTCAGCGTTCCCGGGCTGGAGATCGACGCGAGCTATGCCCCGGTGCCGCTAGGGCCCACCGGCGGCGGCACGCGCTCGCTGGCCGCGGACGACGCGGGCGGGGGCCAGACGGTAGTGGTGCGAGGAACCGTGCACCCCGACCAAATCCAGGAGTTGGAAGCGCGCGACGACGTGGTGAAGGTGTGGAAGGACACACCGATCGCCCCGTTCTCCACCCTGATCGAAGAGGGGGCGGAGGTCGGCGTAGTGTCGCCCATGCAGGGATTCTCCCCCTGCCCCATCGGCACCTGTGACTGCTCGCCCGGAACGCCAAAGGGCACCATCGCCGACGTTGCCGCGTACTTGGGAGTCGACCAGGTCTGGGCCACGGGGATCAGGGGCGACGGCATCGTAGTGGGCGTGGTCGACGGCGGGATCACCGCGGCCGGCCGCCCCACCTCGTCGGTCGACACCTCGAACGCCTCCTGGCCGGGGAAGCTGATCCAGCACGTCATCGGCGGCTTCCCGGCGGCGGACTGGGGAACCACCGGCGTGGCCTGGGGATGGCACGCCAACATGTGCTCCACCGACGTCATGGGGATGGCGCCCAGCGCCCGCGTGTACGACATCCGGGTGTCAGGCGGAACCAACACCGTGTCGAACGCGCTGGCAGGGTTCCAGTGGGCCATCGACCGCCACCGCGCCGACGGCACACCGCAGATCCTGACCAACAGCTGGGGCATCTTCCAGCAGTCGTGGGACCCGGCGTACGCCACCGATCCCAACCATCCCTTCACCCGCAAGGTGGTGGAGGCGCTGAACGAGGGGATCCTGGTGCTCTTCGCCGCCGGCAACTGTGGCGCCACCTGCCCCGACGGCCGCTGCGGCCCCGACACCGGGCCCGGCCACGACATCTGGGGAGCCAACGGCCACCCGCGGGTGATGACGGTGGGGGCGGTGAACAAGAACGAGCAGTACGTGGGCTACAGCAGCGCCGGCCCCGCTGCGCTCGACCCGCAGAAGCCGGACTTCTGCTCAATCACGCACTTCACCGGCTTCTTCACCAGCGACAGCGGCACCTCGGCGGCCACGCCGATATGCGCCGGGGTGGTGGCGCTGATGAAGCAGGCCTCGCCGGGGCTCACGCAGGACCAGGCCAAGGCGGCGCTGAAGTCCACTGCCAAGGATATCGGCGCGCCGGGGTGGGACCCATTCGCCGGCGCGGGGATCATCCGCGCGAAGGCCGCGCTTGACGTGGTGGCGGCGGCCCCGCGCACCTCCGGCCCCGTAGTGTCGTGGGCGCCGAACCGCCTTGACGTATTCGTCATCGGCACCACCTCGGGGCTGCACCACAAGTACTACAACGGCTCGGCCTGGGGCCCATCCCTCACCGGGTACGAGTTCATGGGCGGCACCATCCAGGACTCGGCCGAGGTGGTCGCCTGGGGCCCCAACCGCCTGGACGCGTTCGTGGTGGGAATGAACTCGGGGCTGTACCACAAGTACTGGAACGGCGCGGCGTGGGGGCCGTCTGTCACCGGCTACGAGTTCCTGGGCGGAGTGATCGAGGGGCACCCACGTGCGGTCGCGTGGGGCTCCAATCGCCTGGACGTGTTCGTGGTGGGCACCGACCGCGCGCTTTACCACAAGTATTGGAACGGCTCGGCGTGGGCGCCGTCTGTCACCGGCTACGAGAACCTGGGTGGCACCATCGTGGGCTCGCCCGAGGTGGTCGCGTGGGGGCCCAACCGGCTGGACATCTTCGTGCTGGGCACCAACTCGGGGCTGTACCACAAGTACTGGAGCGGCTCCGCCTGGGGACCGTCGGTCACCGGCTACGAATTCCTCGGCGGCGTCATCGAGGAGCAGCCCAAGGCCGTGGCGTGGGGGGCCAACCGCCTCGACCTCTTCGTGGTGGGAACCGACCGGGCGCTCTACCACAAGTACTGGAACGGCTCGGCGTGGGGACCGTCGGTCACCGGCTACGAGAACCTGGGCGGCACCATCCAGGGCTCGCCCGAGGTGGTGGCGTGGGGGCCCAACCGGCTGGACCTGTTCGTGGTGGGCACCGACCACGCGCTCTACCACAAGTGGTGGAACGGCTCCGCCTGGGGGCCGTCGGTCACCGGGTGGGAGAACCTGGGCGGCACCGTCCGCGGCCAGCCGCACGTGGTGTCGTGGGGCGCCAACCGGCTCGACGTGTTCGTCACCGGGATGGATTCTGCGCTCTACCACAAGTGGTGGAACGGCTCCGCTTGGGGCCCGTCGGTCACCGGCTACGAGAACATGGGCGGCGTGCTCTCGGAGTTCTGACCCGCGAAAGCGCGGCGGAGCTGGATTCGCCCGACCGCGCCGACAGCGAAAACGACGGCGGAGCACGTTGCTCCGCCGTCGTTTCGTCACCGATCCTCCCGCAGTCCTATGCCTCTTCGAACCGCTTCACCGCCAGGCACACGTTGTGTCCGCCGAAGCCGAACGAGTTGCTGAGCGCCAGACGCACGGGGCGCTCCACCATCCCGTCGGTGGCGTAGTTCAGGTCGCAGTCGGGGTCGCGCTCGTGGAAGTTGATCGTCGGCGGGATCTTCCCCTCGCGGCACACCAGCGCGCTGATCACCGCCTCGATCCCCCCGGCGGCGCCCAGCGTGTGCCCCGTCATCGACTTGGTCGACCCCACGACGATGTCGTACGCGCGCTGGCCCAGCGCCGTGCGGATCGCCGCCGTCTCGTTCTTGTCGTTGGCCGGGGTGGAGGTGCCGTGCGCGTTCACGTAGTCCACGTCGTCGGGGGTGGCGCCCGCCTCCTTCAGCGCCGCCAGCATCGCGCGCACCGCGCCCTCGCCGCCCTCGGCCGGCGCGGTGATGTGGTAGGCGTCGGCCGTCTGGCCGTAGCCCACGATCTCGCCCAGGATCTCCACCCCGCGCGCCCGGGCGTGCTCCAGCTCCTCCAGCACCATCATCCCCGAGCCCTCGCCCAGCACGAAGCCGTCGCGCGTGGCGTCGAACGGGCGGCTGGCCGTCTCGGGGCTGTCGTTGCGCTCCGAGAGCGCCGTCATCGCCGCGAAACCCGCGATCGTCTGCGGGCTCACGGTGGCCTCGGTGCCGCCGGCCACCATCAGGTCGGCCTCGCCGTGCTTGATGCTGCGGAAGGCGTTGCCCACCGCGTGGGCGCTCGACGCGCAGGCGGAGACGGTGCAGTAGTTCGGCCCCTTCAAGCCCCAGCGGATCGACACCAGCCCGGCGGCGATGTCGCTGATGAACATGGGCACGAAGAAGGGCGACACCCGGCTGGGCCCGCGCTCGATCAGCTTGCGGTGCTGCTCCTCGAACGTCCAGATCCCGCCGATGCCGCTCCCCACGATCACCCCGAACAGGGTGGGGTCGATCTCGCCCAGCGACTCGTCGAGCCCCGCCTGCCGCATGGCCTGCACGGCGGTGGCGATGGCGAACTGGGCGAAGCGGTCGGTGCGCTTCGCCTCCTTGCGGTCGATGTAATCCTCGGGCGCGAAGCCCTTCACCTCGGCCGCGAAGGTGACCTTGTGGTCGGTGGTGTCGAACTGCGTGATGGGCGCGGCGCCGCTGGTCCCCGCCAGCAGGGCGCTCCACGAGCCCGGCACGTCCAGCCCCACGGGCGTCAGCAGCCCGGTGCCGGTGATCACGACTCGGCGACTCATCAACCGCTCCGCGTGTCGGTAGGCCCGGGCCCAGGCGCACGCGCGCCAGGTGTCCGGGCAGTGGTCACCGCCGCCTCACGAAGGAGGCGGGGTGCGAAAAGAAACGCGTGCCGCGGCGCGGGAAAACCCCCGGCGCCCGCGGCACGCGTCCAACCCGGCTTCAGCCCTGCTGCGCGTGGCTCGTGATGTAGTTGATCGCGTCGCCGACGGTCTGGAGCTTCTCGGCCTCCTCGTCCGGGATCTCCATCCCGAACTCCTCCTCGAACGCCATCACCAGCTCCACCGTGTCCAGCGAGTCGGCGCCCAGGTCCTCCACGAACGAGGCCTCGGGGGTCACCTTCTCGGCTTCCACGCCGAGCTCGTTGATGATGATGTCCTTGACCTTCTGCTCGATGTCCGCCATTGCGATGTGCTCCTGAAAGGGTTCCTCGGGTCCCAGTCCCGCCGCGGTGTGCCGGGGGCCCGATGCTCGAAAAGATCCGGGGGCGCGCCCCGCCCTACATCACCATCCCGCCGTCCACCACCAGCACCTGGCCGGTGATGTACTGCGCCCCCGGCCCCGCCAGGAAGCGGACGGCCGGAGCGATATCCTGCGGCCGGCCCAGCCGGCCCAGCGCGATCTGCCCCATCAGCGCGTCGCGCGCGGCGTCGGGCAGGTCGGCGGTCATGTCGGTCTCAATGTATCCCGGGGCCACGGCGTTGACCAGAACCCCGCGGCTGGCCAGCTCCTTGGCCACCGCCTTGGTCAAACCGATCACCCCGGCCTTGCTGGCCGCGTAGTTCGACTGCCCCTTGTTGCCGGTGATCCCCACCACGCTGGTGATGTTGATCACGCGGCCCTGGCGGCGCTTCATCATCCCGCGGCTGGCCGCGCGGATGGTGTTGAATGCGCCCCGCAGGTTGGTGTCGATCACCGCGTTCCAGTCGTCGTCCTTGAGCCGCATCAGCACGTTGTCGCGCGTGACGCCGGCGTTGTTGACCAGGACGTCGAGCGAGCCCAGCTCGTCCTCCACGCGCCTCACCAGGGCGTTCACCGCCTCGGGGTCGGCCACGTCGCAGCCGTAGCCGCGGTGTCCCTCGCCCGGCAGCCCCTCGGCCGCGGCCTGCGCGCGCGCCTCGTCGCGGGCCACCACGGCGATCTTCGCCCCGGCATTCGCCAGCTCCTCGGCGATGGCCAGGCCGATCCCGCGCGAGCCCCCGGTCACCAGCGCCACCTGTCCCTGTAGCTCCACCCTGTCCCCTCCCGTAGCGCTTGATCTCGAACGAACCTCAGGAACTGCAACGGCTTACAGCAGGCTATGGCGTGTCCCCGCTGCGCGGGGCCGGGCTGCGCGCTGCGTAGGGCACGATACGACTGTGCCCAACGCAGCCGGGCCCACGGCGGCCCGCACCGGCTTGCGTCTCGACCGATGCGAGCGTGCATGCGGGCCGCCGCGGTCCCGGCCCTTCGGGCGCGCATCCCTCACGCAACCGCCCCGGACGGGCCTCGACCGCACTACCCCTCGTCATCCGAGCCCGGCGACATCATCCGCGGCCGGCGACGGGAGGCGGGCGCCTCAGCTTCCCGCGCCTGCTTCCGCGCTGTCCATGAACGCGCGCAGCTGCTCGGCGGTGCCCAGGGCCGTGCCCATCCCCGCCGCGGCCGGGTCGATGCGCTTGAGCATGCCGGTGAGCACCTTGCCCGTGCCCACCTCGATGAAGCGCGTGACGCCCAGCTCCAGCATGGTCCGCACCACGTAGCTCCAGCGGACCGCGCTGGTGAGCTGCTGCACCAGCAGGTCGCGCGCGGTGGCCGAGTCGGCCACGGCCTGCGCGGTCACGTTGGAGACGATCGGGAACGCCGGGTCGCGGAAGTCCACGCCGTCCAGCTGCTCGCGCAGCCCCGCCTCGGCCACCGCCATCAGCGGCGAGTGGAAGGCGCCCGACACGTTCAGCGGCTGCACCTTCTTGGCGCCGGCGTCCATCAGCATGCTCCCCGCGCGCTGCACCGCCGCCGCGTCGCCGCTGATCACCACCTGCCCCGGCGTGTTGAAGTTGGCCGGCACCGCCACCGACCCCTCGTCCGACGCCTGGGCGCAGACGCCCTCCACGACGGCGTCGTCCAGCCCCAGCACCGCCGACATCGCCCCGGGGCGCTTCTGGCCGCCCTCGAACATCAGCTCGCCGCGGCGGCGCACGGTGCGCAGGGCGTCGGCCAGCCCCAGCGAGCCGGCCGCGTGGTAGGCGCTGAACTCGCCCAGCGAGTGCCCGGCGGCGCAGACCACCTCCAGGTCGGCCGCACGCAGCACGGCCCACACCGCGGCGCTGTGCGCCAGCAGCGCGGGCTGCGCGTTGCGGGTGAGCGTGAGCTCGTCCTCGGGCCCCTCCCAGCACAGCGCCGACAGGCCGAAGCCGAGCGCGTCGTCGGCCGCCTCCCACACCTGGCGCGCCTCCGGGAACGCCTCCGCCAGGTCCTTCCCCATCCCCACCGCCTGCGACCCCTGCCCGGGGAACAGCAGGCCGATCCGCTCGCCGGTCATCGGTATCCCTGAAACGCTGTTGCAGTCCGCTCCGCCCGCCAGCTCCGAAGGATCCTACATCCGCACGACGTTCGCCGCCCAGGTGAACCCCGCGCCGAACGCCACCATCAGCACCAGCGACCCGGCCGGCGCGCGCCCCGCCTCGCGGGCCTCGTCCAGGGCCACGGGGATCGAGGCGCTGCTCATGTTGCCGTAGCGGTCCACGTTCACGTAGACCTTCTCGGGCGGAATCTTCGCGTACTTGGCCGTCGCGTCGATGATGCGGATGTTGGCCTGGTGCGGCACCAGCAGGTCCACGTCGTCGCCGGTGCAGCCGGCGCGCTGGAGCGCGTTCTCGGCCGCGTCGCACATGCTGCGCACGGCGCTCTTGAACACCTCGGGGCCCGCCATCTTCACGAAGTGCGACCGCTCGTCCAGCACCGAGATGTCGAGCGGGAACTTCGCGCCGCCGCCGGGCCGGTAGAGCAGCTCGGCCAGGGTGCCGTCGCTCTTCATGTAGCCGGAGAGGATGCCGCGCCCGTCGCCCTCGGCCGCCTGGATCACCGCCGCGCCGGCGCCGTCGCCGAAGAGCACGCAGGTGGCGCGGTCGGTCCAGTCGATGATGGACGACATCTTCTCGGTGCACACCACCAGCACCGTCTGCGCCTGACCGGCCGCGATGTGCGCCTCGGCCATCTGCAGGCCGTAGAGGAAGCCGCTGCAGGCGGTGGCGTAGTCGTAGGCCGCGGCGTTGCGGGCGCCCAGCAGCGCCTGGATGTCGCAGGCGGTGGACGGCAGCAGCCGGTCGGGGGTGGCGGTGGAGACGATCAGGATGTCCACGTCCATCGCCGTGATCCCCGCGCGCTCCAGCGCGATGCGCGCCGCGCCGGCGCCCATGTCGGCCGCGCCGGTCTCCTTGTCGGCGATGCGCCGCTCGGTGATCCCCGTGCGGCTGCGGATCCACTCGTCGTTGGTGTCCACCATCGTTTCCAGCTCGGCGTTGGTCACCACGCGCGGTGGCGACCAGCGGCCGGTGGACACGATGCGGGCCCGGGGCTGCCGTGCTGCCTGGATCATCTCGATTCGCTCGTTTCCGCCAGCTCGCCGAGCCGGGCTGCGATGTGCTCCACCATCTTGCGCTCCACCGACCGGGCGGCCACCCCGATGCCGTTGCGGATGGCCTGCGGCGGGCTTCCGCCGTGCGCGATCACCACCACCCCGTTCACCCCCAGCAGCGGCGCGCCGCCGTAGGTGGAATAGTCGAGCCGCTGGTACAGGCGCTTCAGGTCCAGGCGAACGCCCTGCTTCTCCATCTCGGCCTTCAGCTCCTCGGCCATGAAGCCCGCGATGCTCTCGTAGAACTTGAGCAGCACGTTGCCCACGAAGCCGTCGCACACCAGCACGTCGCAGGCGCCGCGGATCACCTCGCGCCCCTCCACGTTGCCCACGAAGTTGAGCGTGGGCGACGCCTCGAGGAGCGAGTAGGTCTCCAGCGTCTGCTCGTTCCCCTTCCCCTTCTCGGTGCCGATGTTGAGAAGGCCCACGCGCGGCTCGTCCACGCCCATCAGGTCCTGGGCGTAGATGGTACCGAGGTGGGCGAACTGGAGGAGGTGCTGGGGGCGCGTGTCCACGTTGGCGCCCATGTCGATCAGGAAGAAGGTGCCGGTGGCGCTGGGCACGGGAGAGCCCACCGCCGGGCGGTCGACGCCGGCGATGGGGCGCAGCATGATGGCGGCCGCGGCCATCACCGCGCCCGTGCTGCCGGCCGAGAGGAAGCCGTCGGCCCTGCCGTCCTTGACCAGCCGGGTGCCCACCACGATGGACGAGTGCGGCTTGCGCCGGATCGCCGCCGTGGGCGACTCGCCCGGGTCGATCACGTCGGGGGCGTGCACCACCTCGACACGGGCGCGGTCGAGCCCAGGGTGCCGGTCGAGCTCGGCGCTCACCAGCGCCTCGTCGCCCACCAGCACCACGGTCAGGTCGGCCCGGTCAAGCAAAGCTCCGACCGCGCCCTCGACCTCAACGGTCGGGGCACGGTCGGAGCCCATCGCGTCTACCGCGATCCGCATCTTTGCTCGTGTGGGAGGTTCGCTCAGAACTCTTCCACTTCGATCCGCTGGACCTTCTTGTAATAGCCGCAGTTCGCGCACACGGTGTGCGGCTGGTGCGGGTCGCCGCACTGCGGGCACGCGTTCACGGTCGGCATCGCGGCCTTCACGTGCGTGCGGCGCTTGCGCTGGCGCTGCTTGCTCTGGCGTCTCTTCGGTACGGCCATCGTTCCCCTCTATTCCCGGCTGGGCTCTGAATGGTTCAGTCGTCGTCGAACTCGACGTTCTTCAGCGCGTCCCACGGGCTGGAGCCCTGTTCGGGAACACACTCGCACGCCCCTTCGTTGAGGTCGGTGCCGCACTGTGGGCAAAGCCCGCGGCACTCCTCGCGGCAGAGCGTGAATTGGGGCACCTGCAGCAGCACCTGCTCGCGCACCGCGTCGGTCAGGTCCACGTCGTCGCCGCGCGCGGGGAGGGGATACACCTCGCCGTCGTCGGCCACGTTGTCCTCGTCGTCCACCGGCGGGGCGAAGAGCAGGTCCACGTGCTCGCTCACCTCCTGCTCCACCGGCTCCAGGCAGCGGCGGCAGGCCTGGCGCACCGTGGTGGCCAGCGTGCCGCGCACCAGAACGCTGTCGCCCACCTCGGTGGCCTTCAGGTCCACCTCCAGCGGCCGGGCCAGCTCCACGCCCGTTCCCGCCCACATGGGGTGGTCGGGCGGAACCTGCTCGTGCAGGTGTGCGTCTCCGCGGTCAACCGCCGCGAGGCTCAAGTGCAGCATAAACCGGAAAAGTATCCCAAATCGCTCCGCCTGTCAATGAACGGCGGGGCGTTTCGGGGAGATGACGGGTCGATCCCGCTTGCCGGGCCGCACCGGGTGGATACGGCCGGGTGAACGGGGCTCAGAAGCTCGCGGCCCGGGAGCCGCGCCGCAAGTGGCGCGGCCGGGCACGCGAGGCAGCGATCCATACCCCGCAACTCCCCTCGGGGTCGCCCGGCCCTGAATCACGTGCAGCCAGGCGGTCCAGCGAACTACCTTCGCGTGAGTGCCCCTGTGGCGCGTGTCGCCTGGATCCGGTTGCTCAGCGACTCGCGGAGATCGTCCGGCGTCTTCCACACCACGTGGTTGAACTGCCGCGTGTCGAAGTGGACGTTCCCGATATCGTCCTCACGGCAGCACCAGATCACGGGGATGTGCAAACCCAGCGCGAACCCTGCCTCGAAGTACACGCCGGTTCGCTGTAAAGTCACATCGGCCACCAGCAGTCCGCTGCGCTGGATCTCCGCGATGATACGGTCGTCGATGCGGTCGTTGTGTTCGGATTCGTCCAGCCGGAGCGCGGTGTATCCATTGGCTTCCAGCGCCGGCTGGATTCCGTCAACCCACGCGCTCTTTAGCCCATCGCTGAACGACATCGCTACGAAGGCCTGGGATGAATCTCGTGCAGTACGCAGTTCCTCCACCCGCGACCAGCCGTCCAGAGTAAGCCGTACCTCACGATCACTGCTGGGGTTAACGCGCTGGTCGAACTCAGCGTATCCTCTGCTGACAGCGAGGGATTTCACGTAAGCGAAATCTTGGCCACTTTTGGCGACTGTAACGATGAATCGCTCGTTGGGGAGGGGCAGATACGACGCGAAATCGCTCGGCGTATCTGCAAGGTATTGCACAAGTTTGTTCAATCCATCAAGTGGTGTTCGCGGCACTGGAGCGTTTTTAAGCCAATCATTGACGGTGTCGCCCGAGATACGCACTACATCTTGGCACTGATGGTAGCGCACCATCGCCGAGAGTAACTGGTGCTCATCGGGTGAATAATCGCTCTTGAGATTCAGCTCCGCCGGCCGCGTGAGATCGTACAAGCCGCACTGTCTACACTGAATGCGATCGGCACTAGATCGTGGCGCCGGTGATTTTTTTATACCTGGCGCCAAGCATATCGGGCAAGTCAGGGTCGAAGACATGTTCAAGATTCAGGGGGACGGTAGCTTGAGTGGCGATTTCCCACCTTGGGTGCCCGCGCGCGCGTTTGCCCGCGTCGCCCCGGCGTACCGCGCGGCACGAAGGGCGCCCTCGGCGATCCAGCCTTCGTACGCGCTCCGGGCGGTCCAGCAGTGGAACCAGGTCAGCGCGGCCACCCCGGCGATCATCAGCAGCCGCTCGATCGCGTTGAAGTCGGCCAGCGCCGCGATCAGGGTGACCAGCGCGGGGAACAGGTAGGTGAAGTTCACCGAGTAGCGCAGCTCCACGCGCACACGGGGCACCGGGCCCGGCGCGTCGAGCGTTACGCTGCCGCCGACCACCGTCTTCAGCGCGCGGTGGCTGAGTTTACGGCCCCATGGCGCCGGGTTGTCCCACGCCAGCGTTCCGCCGCCGCAGTAGCGGATGTCATGGCCGCGGCGGTCCAGCTCGGCGGCGATGGACAGCAGCACGTCGTCGGCCGGCACGCCGGGCGGCGCCGTCAGCTCCATCCGGCGCACGGTGGCGAGCGGCGTCACGCCGGGCATGGCTCACCGGCGGCGCTCACGGCGGCCCCTCGGCCGCGGCGCGGACGAAGCCCTCCATCACCCCCACGCTGCGGCGCCACCGCACCACGGTCCACGCCAGCTCCGCCAGCGCCAGGGCGCGTGCCCACCACGGCAGCGGGAGCAGCACCAGCGGCAGCGCCCCCAGCGCGCGCAGCACCAGACGCGAGCCCGAATATTCGAGATCGAGGCTGGCGTGGGTGCCGCCGGGGTCCAGCCGCACCTCGCCGCCGGCGATCATCCGCACCTTGCGCGCACCCTCGCTGCGGAACACCCCGGCGCGCCGCGCGAAGCCCACCTCCCCCCGGTCGCGCCGCACGCGCGTGAACCCGTGCCAGCACAGGTTGCGCTCCACCCGGCGCGCGCCCGCGAGCGGCTGGGCCAGCGGTGGGGAGAAGGCGACGCGGTGATGGACGCGCATGCGCTCAGCGGCGGTCGTCGTCGCCGTCCACCAGCAGCATCGACAGCACCCACGACACCAGGCTGATCACCACCGAGCCGATCAGCGCGGGGATGAAGCCGTCCACCTGGAAGTCGTAGCCGAACTGGCGCGTGATGTAGCCGGTGAGCAGCAGCATCAGCGCGTTGATCACGAACAGCACCAGCCCCAAGGTGAGCACCACCAGCCCGCACGCCAGGCTCTTCACCAGCGGGCGAACCAGCGCGTTCACCAGCCCCATCACCAGCGCCACCACCATCAGCGTGACGAAGCCGCCGCTGTAGTGGATGCCGGGAACGAAGCGCGCCGCGGCCCACACGGCGGCGGCGGTGATCAGCCAGCGGAGGATCAGTTTCACGGTCAGGTACGCGGGCTCGGGGATCGGTGGAAGGTCTCGTGTCTTACCGGAGACTTACGAAACTCCCCCGCCGCAAGTTGCACAAGAGGCACCGGCTCGCGGGCTAGGAACGGCCGATCTCACGCAGAGCAGCAGAGGAGCAGAGAAACCGACCGAAGTTCTCTGCTCCTCTGCTGCTCTGCGTGAGCCAATGCAGTTGGCCGGAGCGGCAAGGAGGAGGGGATTGACATCGGCCGACGTTCAACCTTATGGTTGAATATGGAACTCGCACCGCAGTCGTTGGACGTCACCCTGGTTGCGCTGGCCGACCCCACGCGCCGCGCCATCCTGCAGCGCCTGTCGCGGGGGGATGCGCGGGTGACCGACTTGGCGCAGCCGTTCGCGATGTCGCTGAACGCGGTGTCCAAGCACATCCGCATGCTGGAGCGCGCGCGGCTGGTGCGCCGCCGCCGCGTGGGCCGCGAGCACGTTCTCTCGCTCGATCCGCGGCCGCTGCGCGATGCCGGCGCGTGGATCGCCGAGCAGCACGCCGCGTGGACGGCGCGGCTGGAAGCGCTGGACGCCCTCCTCCAGGCCGAAGACGCGGCCGGATCACCCTCCACCCCTGCCGAAGGACGATCGCCATGACCTCAACCGCCCCCGTGGTGCGCGTGACCCACCGCTTCCGCGCATCGGCCGAGCGGGTGTTCGACGCCTGGCTCGACCCGGCGATGGCCCGCCGCTTCCTGTTCACGACGCCCACCGGCGAGATCGTTCGTGCCGACATCGACGCGCGCGTGGGCGGCACCTTCGTGCTGACCGACCGGCGCGACGGGGAAGACGTGGAGCACACCGGTGAGTACCTGGAGCTCGACCGCCCGCGCCGCCTGGCCTTCACCTTCCGCGTGCCAAAGTACTCGCAGGCCGAGGACCGCGTGGAGATCGAAATCGTGCCGCTGGAGAGCGGGTGCGAGCTCACGCTGACGCACACCCTGGCCCCCGAGGCCGCCGAGTGGGCCGACAGCGCCGCCGAGGGGTGGACCGGGATCCTGCGCGGGCTGGCCAAGGCGCTCGGCGAAGAGGGTTGAGCCCGAGCCGGCACCGTGAACGGCGGCCTTACCCAGAGTCAGCGGAGCCAGCAGAAACGACCGCGGTTCCCCTGCTGACTCTGCCCACTCTGCGTGAGCCATGCGGATTCAGTGTCGGCCGGCCGCAGGGCGGGAGGGAGCACGGAAATCTGGCTTCGCTCCAGGCGGCAGAATAGGTTGGAGGCGAGCCGATCATGCGCCTCCACCCCTTCTCGCCGGCAACGATGAGCGACCGTCCCCTGTGCTTCGTGCTGATGCCGTTCGGCACCAAGAAGGACCCGTCCGGCGGCCCCGACATCGACTTCGACCTCATCTACCGCGAAGCGCTCCACCCCGCGATCGAGGACGCCGGGCTGGAGCCGATCCGGGCGGACGAGGAGCGCACCACCGGCATCATCCACAAGGCGATGTTCGAGCGGCTGCTGCTGTGCGACTTCGCCGTGGCCGACCTGACCACCGCCAACGCCAACGTCTTCTACGAGCTGGGGGTGCGGCACGCCACGCGCCCGGCCACCACCCTGGCCATCTTCGCCAGGGGCCAGACGCCGCCCTTCGATGTGAACTACCTGCGCGCGCTGCCGTACGAGCTGGCCGACGGGAACGCGCTGGGCGAGGAGGACGCGAAGAAGCTGCGCGACGGGCTCGCCAAACGCCTGAAGGAGCTGCGCGACATCGCGAACACCGACGCGGCCAAGGACAGCCCGCTCTTCCAGCTGCTGGAGGGCTATTCGGCGCCGCCGCTCGAACACCTGAAGACCGACACCTTCCGCGATCAGGCGCGGTATTCGGAAGCGCTGAGGAACGAGCTGGCGGCCGCGCGCGCGGCGAGGGACCTGGAAGCGCTCGCCGCGATCGAGGCGAAGCTGGGCAAGCTCGACGGCGCGGAAGCCGGCGTGCTGGTGGACCTCTTCCTCTCCTACCGCGCCGTCGAGGCGTGGGACCGCATGATCGCGCTGCACGAGCGTTTGCCGAAGATGGTGAGGCAGACGGTGATGCTGCGCGAACAGCTCGGCTTCGCGCTGAACCGGGCGAACCGCAAGGACGAGGCGGTGAAGGTTCTCGAAGAGGTGATCGCCGAGAAGGGAGCGAACGCCGAGACCTGCGGGATCCTGGGGCGCGTGTACAAGGACCGCTGGCAGGCGGCGAAGGGCGAGGGCCGGAACGTGGAGGCCGCCGGCCACCTGAAGCGCGCCACCCAGACGTACCTGCGCGGCTTCGAGGCCGATTGGCGCGACGCATACCCCGGCATCAACGCCATCACGCTGCTCGACATCAAGGGCGACCCGGCCTCGCTGGAAAAGAAGGACCAGATCCTTCCGCTGGTGAAGTACGCCGTGCAGCAGCGGCTGAAAGGCGGCACGCCCAACTACTGGGACCACGCCACCCTGCTGGAGATCGCCGTGCTGGAGAACGACGAGCGCGCGGCGGCAGAAACTCTGGCCGACGCGCTGGCCGCCAGCACCGAGAGCTGGGAGCCCAAGACCACGGCCAACAACCTGGAGATGATCCGCGGTGCGCGCCGTGAGCGCGGTGACGACCAGCCATGGCTGGACGAGATCGTGGGCGAGCTGCGGAACCACGGCGCGGCGTGACGCGCTTCTGAACGAACGTCGCGGCGCCGCCACACGCACGTGGCGGCGCCGCTCGTCTTTGCCGTCCAACCTCGGAAGGTCCGGCGCCGCTGGCCGGCGGGCACTCCGTTCAGGGGCGATCGGCAACGGTGTGCACCACCCGCAGGGGCGAATCCGCCGGCCGTGCGTGCGTATGGCCGGCGTCGCGCGCGCCGCTCGCCCCGCGGAAGCGGATGCCCAGCCACACCAGCACCGCCGCGGAGGGAAGCAGCAGCACGGCCGCCGCGCGCGTGCCGAACGGGAGCCCCGCGGTCGACAGCGCCACGGTCGCATTGGCGGCGGCGTGGAGGAGCACCGACGTCCACAGCGACCCCGACGCATGCGCGGCGTAGCCCAGCACCAGCCCGCCCAGCAGCATGCTGGGAAGCCCCGCCAGGTTGAAGTGGCCCAGCGCGAACGTCACGGCCGTGGCCAGCACCGCCGCGGCGGCGCCGTGCCGCCGCTGGAGCCAGCGCTGGAGCCAGCCGCGGAAGACTACCTCCTCCATCAGCGGCACCAGCAGCACCAGGGTCACCACGACCGGCGTCCATCCCCCGCCCGAGCGAAGCCAGGCGGACACCGGCCCGGGCCCGGGGTCGGGTACCAGAGTCAGCAGCAGCGTGTCGAACGACAGCTTCAGCGCCATGAACGACGCGGCGGCGGCGGCCATCGCCCACGCCGGGAGCGCGGGGCGCCGCAGGCCCAGCCGTTCGCGCTGCGCGCGCGTGCGCAGGTGCGCCGCGTAGAACAGCGCGCCCACCGCCAGGGTGGAGGGCAGCGCGGGAATCGCGCGGAGCTCGAGCCATGCGCCCGCCCCGAACGCCCACGCGCCGGCGAGCAGCGCCAGCCCCGCGCAGGCGCACAGCGATTCCGCGAAACGGTCGGCGCGGCCCTTGGCCGTGGGGGGTGAGGTCATCGGGAAAGTCTCGGACCGGGAGAGTGCGGCGAAACGGCGGAGGAGTTGCCGCGGGTGGGGCCCGCGACGAGATCGGCCCCGTTCCCGGGTGGAAACGGGGCCGATCTCTCGTATCCAGATCACGTCGGAGGGTCGGGCGATCAGCCCACCAGCTCGGTGCCGCTGAAGAAGAAGGCGATCTCGATGGCCGCGTTCTCGTCGCTGTCGGAGCCGTGGACGGCGTTGCGGCCCTTGTTCTCCGCGTAGAGCTTGCGGATGGTGCCCTCGCCGGCCTCGGCGGGGTCGGTGGCGCCGATGGTGTCGCGCCACTTCTGCACCGCGCCCTCGGCCTCCAGGGCCATCACGATGGCCGGGCCGCTGCTCATGAACTCCACCAGCTCGCCGTAGAAGCCGCGCTCGGCGTGCACCTCGTAGAACCGCTTCGCCTGCGGCAGGCTGATCTGCGTCAGCTTCATCCCCAGGATCGCGAAGCCCGCGTCCTGGATGTGGGCGATGATCTTCCCCGCGTGGCCGTTCTGCACGGCGTCGGGCTTGATGATGGCGAACGTACGCGACATGGGTTGCTCTATCCTTCAGTTCAGGGTTGAAAAGTGCCTAGTCCCAAGTGCCCAGTGCCCAGTGCCCAGTGCCCAGTGCCCAGTGCCCAGTGCCCAGTGCCCAGTGCCCAGTGCCCAGTGCCCAGTGCCCAGTGCCCAGTGCCCAGTGCCGTTCCTGGGCCCTGGGCACTTGAACCTGGGCACTTCTGTTTTTACGGAAACGCGAACAGCTTCCGCAGGATGTCGCCGCGCGTCAGGAACCCCGTGAGCTTCCCCTCGGAAACCACGGGGAGGCGCTCGACGTCCTTGGCGACCATGATCGACATCACCTCGGTGAGCGCCTGGTCTTCGCTCACGCAGATCACCGAGCGGCTCATCACCTCGCGCACCGGCGTGTCCTTGAGCGACACCGGGCTCTCGCCCGTGGTCTTCTGCACCACGGGGAGGAAGAAGCGCAGCAGGTCGCGGTCGGTGACCATCCCCAGCACGCCCCGGTCGTCGCTCACCACCGGCACGGCGCGGAAGCCGTGGTCGGCGATCAGCTCCAGCACCTCGCGCACCGGCGAGTCGGGGCCCACGCGGTACACGCGCGGTGCCATCACGTCGCGCACGGTGAGCCGCGGCTGGATGCTGATCCCCGCGACCTCGGGGATGCGCAGGATCTCCTCGGCCGAGCGCGCGCCGATCATCGCGTCCACCACGTGGTCGTTGCGCAGCACCCGCGCGAGCGCCGCCACCGTCTGCAGGTACAGCCCCGTGGCCGACGGCGGCGCGAGGACGAGGACCACCACCTGCGCGCCCCCGCCGTCGCCGCCCGACCCGTCGCCCAGCGGCGTGGAGGCCACGCCCAGCGCCACCACCAGCCGCTCCACGGCGTCGGTGCGCACGTGGGGAAGGAGGACGCGGCCGCCCACGTGCACCATGTCGCGGATGCGGCTCTCCGCGAACAGCCGCGCCAGGCGCTCGGGGTCGCCCACGCCCCCCGAGTCGATCAGCCGCTGCGCCAGCGCCGACACCGCGGCCTGCACGGTGTCGGCGGGGAGCGGGGCCACCACGTGCTCGGGCCGGAGGATCTCGGTGAGCGGTACGGGGCCCCGCGCCGGACTGCCGCCCTCGTTCAAAGCGCGTCCTGGATCAGCCCCACCACGTCCAGCGGGCGCCGGGCCACGCCGATGCCGTTGTCGCGGAAGGCCTGCATCTTCTCCTCCGCCGTGCCGGCCGAGCCCGAGATGATGGCGCCCGCGTGGCCCATCCGCCGCCCCGGAGGCGCCGTCTGCCCCGCGATGAAGCCCACCACCGGCTTCTTCATGTTCTCCTTCACATAGCGGGCGGCCTCCTGCTCGTCCGTTCCGCCGATCTCGCCCAGCATCACCACCGCCTCGGTGTCGGGGTCGGCCTCGAAGGCCGCCAGGCAGTCGATGAACGAGGTGCCGTTGATCGGGTCGCCGCCGATCCCCACGCAGGTGGTGGTGCCCAGCCCGGCCACCTTGAGCTTGTAGACCACCTCGTAGGTGAGCGTGCCGCTCTTGGACACCAGCCCGATGTTCCCCGGCTGCGTGATGTGGCCGGGGATGATCCCCACCTTGCTCTTCCCCGGGCTCAGCAGCCCCGGGCAGTTGGGGCCCAGCAGGCGCGAGCCCTTCTCCATCACGTAGGGCCGCACGCGCGTCATGTCGAGCACCGGCACGCCCTCGGTGATGCACACGATGAAGGGCACGCCGGCGTCGGCGGCCTCGAACATCGCGTCGGCCGCGCCGGCGGGGGGCACGTAGATCACGGTGGCGTTGGCGCCGGTCTCGGCGACCGCCTCGGCCACGGTGTTGAAGACGGGCACCTTGCCCTCGAAGGTCTGGCCGCCCTTCCCCGGGGTCACGCCGGCCACCACCTGGGTGCCGTACTCCATCATCTGCTTCGCGTGGAAGCTGCCGTCGCGCCCCGTGATCCCCTGCACGATCAGACGGGTGGAGTTGTCGATGAAGATGCTCACGAGCTCACCGTTCCCTTCGCCAGCTCCACGGCCTTCTGCACGGCCTCGTCCATGTCGGTCAGCGCGGTGAAGCCGGCGTCCGCCAGGATCTTCACCGCGATCTCCTCGTTGGTGCCCGTCAGCCGGATCACGATCGGCACCTCGATCTTGCTCTGCCCCATGGCCGTCACGATGCCGTTGGCCACGTCGTCGGTGCGCGTGATCCCGCCGAAGATGTTGAACAGGATCACCTTGACCTGCGGGTCGCTGGTGATGATGCGCAGCGCGTTGACCACCTTCTCGGGGTTGGACGAGCCGCCGATGTCCAGGAAGTTGGCGGGCTCGCCGCCGTAGTACTTCACCAGGTCCATCGTGGCCATCGCCAGCCCCGCCCCGTTCACCACGCACCCCACGTCGCCGTCCAGCTTGATGAACGTGAGGTTGGCCTCGCGCGCCTGCACCTCGGCCGGCGCCTCCGACGTGTCGTCGCGCAGCGCCTCGATGGCCGGGCGGCGGAAGAGCTCGTTGTCGTCGATGTTGAACTTGGCGTCGATCGCCTTGACCTCGCCCGCGGGGGTGGTGATCAGCGGGTTGATCTCGGCCAGCGAAGCGCCGGCCTCCACGAACGCCTTGTAGAGCTTGAGCAGGATCTGCGCGGCCGCGCGCTGCTGCTTGACCTCCGGGTAAAGCTTGGTGGCCAGCAGGTACGCCTGGTGGGGGAGGAAGCCGTAGCGGGGGTCCACCGGCAGCTTGATGATCTTGTCGGGGTCGGTGACCGCCACCTCCTCGATGTCCACGCCGCCGGCGGCGCTCACCATCCACACCGGCGCGTGGCTGGCGCGGTCGAGGATGATCCCCACGTAGGCCTCGCTGGCGATGTCCTCGGCCGGGGCGACGAGCACCTTGTGCACGGTCAGCCCCTTGATGTCCATCCCCAGGATCTGCCCCGCCTTCTCGCGGGCCTCCTGCGGGCTCTTGGCCAGCTTGACGCCGCCGGCCTTGCCGCGGCCGCCGGTGTGCACCTGGGCCTTGATCACGACGGCGCCGCCCAGCCGCTGGGCGATGGCCTCGGCCTCTTCGGGCGTGGTGGCCACCTCGCCCATGGGGACCGGGATCCCCTGGGCGACGAGCAGCTCTTTCGCCTGGTATTCGTGGATGTTCACGCGATCGTTTTCCGCGGTGAAAGTGAGCTCGAAGTGCCCAGTGCCCAGGTTCCAGTGCCCAGTGAGGCAAACGCCGACGTTCGCCGTTCCTGCGCACCGGGCACTAGGCACCGGGGACTATTTCCGTCCCCGCCTGTCCCGCCACCGCCTCGCGCCCCTGGTCGAGCCGCGCGATGATGGCCCGGCGTCCGCCGCCCCGCACGAACGCGGCGGCGGCCTCCACCTTGGGCGCCATGCTCCCGGCGCCCAGCCCTCCACTCTCCAGCAGCGCCTCGGCCTCGCCCAGCGTCAGCCGCTGGAGCGGGCGCTCGGACCGCGCGCCGAAGTCGGCGTAGACGCAGTCCACGTCGGTGAGGATCACCAGCACCCCGGCACCGATGTCGCGGCCCAGGATGGCGGCCGCGCGGTCCTTGTCGATCACCGCGTCGAGCCCCTCCCATCCCCCGCCCCACCGCTCGTCGGGGTAGACGGGGCAGCCGCCGCCGCCCGCCGCGATCACCAGGTGCCCCTCGGCCACCAGCGAGCGGATCATCGGGCTCTCTACGATCTCCAGCGGGCGCGGGCTGGGGACCACCCGGCGCCATCCGCCCTTGGTCTCGGCCACGTCGCCGCCCAGGTCGGCGGCCAGCGCGCGGGCGGTGGCCTCGTCCAGCGTGCGGCCGATGGGCTTGGTGGGGCGCTCCAGCTCGGGGTCTTGCGGGTCCACCCGCACCTGCGTGACCAGCGTCACCACCTGCCGCTGGACCCCCGCGCGGTAGAGCGCGTTCTGCAGCGACTGCTGGATCATGTAGCCGATCCACCCTTCCGTCGCCGCGACGAGGACGCCCAGCGGCAGCGGGGGCACCAGGTGCCGCGACTGCTCGTTGCGCACCAGCTCGTTGCCCACCTGCGGGCCGTTGCCGTGCACGATGGCGATGCGCCATCCCTCGCGGGCCAGCTCCACCACGGCGCCCAGGCTTTCGCGCGTGTGGTGGAACTGCTGGGCGATGGTCCCCTCCTCGCCCGGCTGCGCCAGCGCGTTGCCGCCCAGCGCGATCACGATGGTTCGATCTTCGGCCACGAAACCCCTGAAAAAGCGCAACATCATACGCCTGCCCTGCACCCGCGGCAAGCTGCGGCAACGGGTTATGGCCCGGGTGCAAGGAGCGGGCGCGGAAGATCGCGCGTCGCTCGAGCGCAGCCGGAGACGGACGGCACAAACGACGATGGCTCACGCAGGGTCAGCAGAGTCAGCAGAGAAAGCCGCTGTTCTCTGCTGACTCTGCTGACTCTGCGTGAGACGAGCTGTTTGCCGGATCTGGAATGCGGCTGAGTTCCCCCGCGGCTCGCGCGTGACGCCTTTCGGCGCGATGGCGGGGAGGGGCGAGGGGCGAGGCTACTTCCGGGCGAGCTGGAAGACGCCGTCCCAGTCGAGCGGCGGCGGGAGGATGGCGTTCGTGCGGCTGCGCTCCACGTACACGGCCGTGGGCCCGTCGTCGGGGAAGCGCTCGGAAAGCGCCTCGAACGCCTCGAACGCCGCGCCGAAGTCGCGCGCGCGGAAGAGCGCCAGCGCGGCGGCGAAGCCCTCGAGGAGCGCGGCGGTCGCTTCGTCCACCCCGGTCTCGCGCACGGCGATCAGCTCGTACACGCCCACCGCCTCGCCGCGGCCCACCACGCGCACCCGGTCGATCTCGCGCCCCACGAAGTGCGCCTGCACCTCGCGCCAGGTGAACTCGCTCACGAGGATCAGGGTGCCGTATTCCTTGTTCACCCCCTCCAGGCGCGACGCCAGGTTCACGTGGTCGCCCATGCAGGTGTAGTCCATCATCCGGAAGCTGCCCAGGTTGCCCACCAGCACCTGGCCGGTGTTGACCCCGGTGCGCGCCTCCAGCGCCGGCATCCCGCGGCGCGTCCACTCCTCGCGCAGGCGGCGCAGCTCGTCGCGCATCCCCAGCGCGGCGCGGCAGGCGCGCACCGCGTGGTCGTCCAGCGGGATGGGCACGCCGAACTCGGCCATGAGCGCGTCGCCCAGGTACTTGTCGATCACGCCGCCGTGCTTCACCACCACGTCGGTCATGGCGGTGAGGTACTCGTTGAGGAGCGCCACGAGCGCGGTGGGCGCCAGCCCCTCGGCCACCCGGCTGAAGCCCTTCACGTCGCTGAACAGCACCGTGGCCACGCGCTCCTCGCCGCCCAGCGCCAGCAGCTCGGGGCGGTGGATCAGCTGCCGCACCACCGACGGGGGGAGGTACTGCTGGAACATCCGCCGGATGCGCGTCTTCTCCAGCGCCTCGTCGGTCACCAGCACCGCGGTGGCGCCGCCCCAGGCCAGCCCGGCCGAGAGCACCGGCGCCACCGTCCACAGCCACACCCCCTCGCGCGTGAACAGGAGCGCCGCCGCGGCCACCGCGGCCGCGGCCAGCACCGCGGCGACCACCGACCCGCGCAGCGCCCGCAGCCGCGCGAGCGCCACCACCACCGCCGCGGCGAGGAGCGCCGTCCACCCGTACTGCGCCACCCGCGAGGCGGGGCGGAGGAAGCGCCCGGCCAGGAGCGCGGCGGCGGCCTGGGCGTGGATCTCCACCCCGGGCACCAGCACCGCCCCCTCCGTCTCCCCCGTATCGCGGAAGGGGGTGGGGTGGAGGTCCTGCGCCTCGGGGACGGTGGTGCCCACGAACACGATCCGCCCGCGGAACACCCCGCTGGCGGCCAGGTCGTCGAACGAGTCCAGGTCCCACTCGCCCAGGTCGGTGCGGGCGTCGTCCACCACGGTCACGTAGCTGTGCGTGGCCACCGAGCCGGTGGGGCCCACGTAGTCCACCAGCATCCCGCCCGAGGGACCGCGGGGGACCCTTCGCCCCCCCAGGCGCCACCCGTCTTCGTCCTCGCGCACCGAGCCGGCCGGGAGGCCGCGGTAGCGCAGCACCGCCGCCACCGCCAGCTGCGCCCGGCTCCCCTGGGGATAGGCGTGCAGCACGGGGTACTCGCGGATCACCCCGTCCAGCGCGTCGGGGAGCTCGTCCACGATGCCGATCGGCACGCCCCGCAGCGCGGGGGTGGGCTCCTCCAGCCGGAACCCGTGCGCGCCGCGGCGGAAGACCACGTCGGTCTTGGCGCCCAGCACCGCGATCCCCGTCTCGTCCACCGCCGCGCGGAAGACGCTGTCGTCGGGGCTGGGGTCGGCGAAGGTGAGGTCGAACGCCACCACGCGCGCGCCGGCGCGGTGCAGGTTGCGCAGCAGCCGCGCGTGCCACGCCCGCCCCCACGGATAGCTGCCCAGCGACGCCTCCGAGTCGAGGTCGATGGCGACCACCACCACGCCCGGCGGACGCGGCTCCACGCCCCGCAGGGTGAACCAGCCGTCGTACACGCGGCGCTCCAGCAGGCGCCCCACCCGCGCCTCGGCGAACGCCAGCGCGAGCAGCGGGGCCAGCAGCGCCACGGCGGCGAGGAGCACCGTCCGCCGCTTGGGCGCCGCGATCCGGCCGTGCAGCCGCATCAGAACGTGCGGCTCAGCCGGATGCGGGCCACCAGCTCGCGCGTGTCCAGCGCGTTGGTCTGGGCGTCGTCGTACGAGACCACGCCGGCGCTGAAGGTGACGCCCACGTCGGGCCGCCACGCGAACTCGCCGCCGCCCAGCGCCTCGGTGCGCGTGTAGCGCGGGCCCGGCGCCAGCCCGCTCTCGGGGCTGTGCGCGGCGGTGAGCGCCCCGTCGAAGCGCGCGGCCCAGCGTGGGTCCAGCTGCCGGCGCCCCGCCACCACCAGCCGGTCGAACACGGTGCGCCCGCCGTCCAGGCCGGGGTAGTCGGTGCGGTTCTGCCCGGCGAGGAACGAAAAGTCGGTCGCGCGGTCGGCCGTCTCGCCCCCGATGCCGGCCAGGTAGTACAGGTCGCGCGTGTCGGCCACCGGGTTGGCGGGGTCGCTGCGCCGCAGCCAGCTCGCGTTGAGGCTGAGCCGGGTGCGCAGCGCCGGCAGCAGCGCCACCGGCACCTGCGCGCCGGCGGTGAAGGCGCGGGTCGTCTGGTCGAGCGCGCCGGGCGAGCCCGCCGCCAGGTCGTTGGCGCGCGAGCCCAGCCGCAGCGAGCCGGTGAACACCATCTGCAGCGGCGCCTGCCAGGTGAGCGTGGCGAAGGCGCCGCGGTTGGTGGTGGTGGCCAGCGCGGTGCCGTCCAGGTTGTCGTGGTCGTGCTCGTAGCCGGCGGTGACGAAGAAGGCGTCGCCGGGGAGCGAGAACGAGTCGCGCACCCGCCAGCCGCGCAGGTCCCGCTGCATCCCGGGGATCCCCAGCGTGTAGTAGTCCTGCCCCACCGAGCGCCACTCGGCCTGCACGGCGTGGGCGCCCGCGCGCAGCGTGGCCCGCGCCTGGTGCGCCACGCTGGTGCGCCCGCGCGGGTCGAGCGGGAGGAGCGAGCTGTTGAGGATGATCCACTGGTCCCAGCTCCCCGGGTCCACCCCCGGCGGCTCCACCCCCAGCTCGGCGAAGATGGAGTCGAGCTCGGCGCGGGTGTGCGGGCGCTCGGAGATGTCGCGCGCCAGGAGCGACGCGGCGTTCTCGTAGCGCGCCGTGAAGCGCCCCTTCGCCAGGCGCAGCGACACGTCGAACCCGGCCACCAGGTTGTCGCGCGGCGCGGGGTTCACGGCGAGGGTGGACGAGTCCACCAGCGACGGCTGGGTGCGCAGCAGCTCGATGGACTCGGCGTCGTCGCGCACGTGCATGAAGGTGAGGCCCACGCGGAAGTTGTCGCCCGCGCCCAGCGAGGGGCGCACCGCCAGCAGGTTCTGCCCGTAGGTGCCGGCCCGGCGCACCCGCGTGGGGTCGGCCGGGTCGAGCGCGCCGGGGATGGCGCGGCCGGTGCGGCCGGCCACCAGGTCCAGCCGCAGGGGGCCGGCGCGGAGCTCGGCCTGGCCGCCGCGCACGTTGCGCCCGGCCAGGATCACGTCGTGCAGCGCCGGGTTCACGTCGCCCAGCGCCAGCGACAGCGCGGGGGTGCGCAGGTCGGCGCGGAAGCGGTTCACCGGCTGCCGGGTGGAGCTTTCGTAGCCGCTCACATAGGCGCGCGCGTTGTAGCGCCACCCGGGCCGCAGCTCGCCGCCCGCCGTCAGCCACAGCTGCGGGAGGATCTCCTGCTCGCGGCTGAGGTCGGCGCCCCGGCCGGTGACGTTGCTCCCGCCGCCTTCCATCACCACCGAGCCGTGCGGCGTGGCCGGCGAGCGGCGCCGGGCGGGCGTGCCGTTGGACGCGACGGCGGCGGCGTGCGCCGCGGGCGACACGGTGAACGTCCACGCCACGGGGGCGGCCCCGCGCACCGCGACCACCACGCGCTGGGGGCCGGGCGCCAGCGGCGCGGCGGGGCGCCAGGTGAGCACGCCGCCGTCGATCGAGGCTTCCGCGGTCACGTCGCGCGAGCCGACGCGCACGGTCACCGAGTCGGCGCCGGGGAGCGTGACCGCCACCAGCACCTGGTCGGCGGGCACGCGCTCGCCGGGCTCGGGGGAAAGGATCAGCGTCGCCGGCGTGGAGCCCTGCCCGGCGAGGGGCGCGGGCGGGGCCGATGCGGCGAGGGCGGCGGCGAACAGCGCGAGGGTCCAGCGTGCCTGGAGGAGGGTCACGGCCGCCCTCCCATCCGTTCGCGGATCGCGTCGGCGGGCACCTGCAGCATCATCGTGCGGGTCTGGCCGGTGGCGTCGCGGAGCTGGATCTCGATCCACGCGCCCTGCGTGTTCCCGCCCTCGCCCTCGCCCTCGCCCGCGGCGGCCCCGCCGCGCAGCTCTGCGGCCGTGGCGGGCTGGGCGCGCGGCGCCTGGGCCGAGTCGGCCACCACCTTGCTCCCGGCGGGCACGTCCACCCGGCCGGCGGCGTTGGAGAACTCGACCACGCCTTCCAGCGTGAGCACCGTGGTCACGCCCTGGCTGTCCACGCGCACCACGAACTCGGTTCCCTTCACCGCGGCCACGCCGGCCTGGGTCTGCACCCGCAGCGTGGTTCCCTGGTGGCGGGTCACCCGCGTCCACACCTCGCCGAACTCCAGGTTGAGGGTGCGCACCACCACGCCGCGCTCGCTCGCCGAGGTGAGGCGCACCGTGGAGCTGGGGTTCACGCGCAGCACCGAGGCGTCGTCGCTGAAGCGCAGCGCAGCGCGGGTGCTGCGCCCCGTGGCCACGACGTCGTTGTTGTGCAGCCGCTGGCCCACCTGCGCCGGCCGCGCGCTCCCGCCCGCGGGGGTCACGCTCAGCTCCGTGCCCTGCAGCAGCCGGTAGACCACCGCCACGTCGCCCTGCTGCGCGTGGGCCCTTCCCGCGCCCAGGAGCGCCGCGCATCCCGCCAGCGCGAGGCCGGCCACGTGCTTCCGCATCATCCGTGTCATCATCGTCTCCCGGGTCAGCGAACGCGCACGGAAAGCACAGCCACCTCGCCGGCCTCGATCGCCGCGAGCAGCTCTTCCAGCTTGTCCAGCGGCACCACGCGGCCGTCTTCCAGCGTGGCGCCCACGGGGGTGAAGCCGGCCAGGTCGTCCAGCCCCAGCGCCCGCAGCAGCGCGGCGAAGCGCAGGGCCAGCGCCCCCGAGGCGCCGCCCGGCACCCCCGCCCCGCCCACGCGGAACCAGTAGATGGGGCTCTCGACCACGTCGTTGCCGCCCGAGGTGCGCAGCTCGCGCGTGACCTGCCAGGCGTAGGTGGCGCCCGGCTCCAGCCGCAGCGCCTGCACCGAGGCCGGGTAGAACGCCGAGGTGCCCTGGACCACCGCATCCCACGCGGGGAAGCCGGCCTGCAGCGCCTCCACCGCCGACCCGGTGCCGTCCACCTTCACCACGCGCACGCGGTAGCTCGCCCCCGGCGCCTCGCCGTTGGCGCTCCAGACGAAGCGCGGCGTGGGCCCCAGCACCTCGGGCGGCGCCATGTCGGCCGGGGCGCCGGGGGCCAGCAGCTCCACCCGCGAGGGCGCCGTGAAGGTCAGCTGCAGCTCGGCGTCGTCGATCTCGCCGCCCTGCGCGTTGCGCACGACCACCCTGAACCGGTAGGTGCCGGCGGGAAGGCGGCCGCTGCGGCCTCCGGGGCCGTCCAGCACCGCGTCGTTCACCGTGAAGTCGGTGAGCGACACGTCGCGGCCCCGGGTGGCCAGGTCGCGCGTGGTCAGGTGCCGCACCGGCGTGCTCAGCGCGAACGGGTCGGTGGTGCCCCGGAAGATCTGGGCGGGTGCCGGGCTTTCCCGCGCCACCGTGACCTCCAGCGAGATCGTCGGGGCCGTGCGCCCGTCGCCGACCAGGGTGATGCCCAGCAGGTCGGGCCGCACCCCGGCGCTGCCGGGGAGGAAGTCGGCCAGGAAGATGGCCTCGGGCGGCGTGAGCGGGCGCAGCGTGACCTGGACCTGGGCCGCGGCGTGCGTGGCGGCCAGTGCCGTGCATACGACCAGGGCCGCCGCCCGGCAGGCGGCGTGGCGATGTGGTGGCATGAGCGAGTCTTGGGGGAGACGGGGCGAGACTGGCGGGGACTGCGCTGACGGGAACAGGATAGGGCCCAGGGGCGCCTCGGGCCAGAGTTTCTTCACGGGCGACCGTGGCGCCCACGTTGAATCAGCCGATGCGAGGCGAGCAACGGTGGATCAGCCGAGGGTGGCGCGGGTGTTCGACGTGAATGGCGGCGTCGGCGGGGAAATATACGAGTAAACTCGCGGCTACAACGGCACACAGTCCGCCTGCGCGGACTTCAACGGCAGGGTCATCGGCGAGGGAGCCCGGTAGTGCGCACCGACGTTCGTCGAGCAGTCCGCGAAGGCGGACTTGGTGCCGTTGTTGCCGCGAATTCATTCGCCCGGCCCGCGGTGCCCGCCACGTGCACAGGAAGCCGTCCCAGGATAGATCCGTCCGCCGATCCACCGTAATCCCCGTCAATCCACGGCCCGAATCACCTGCCGTTCAGCCGTCGTCGTCCTCGCTGGGAATGCCGCGGCGGAGCTGCTCGGCGACGCTGCCGGCCTGCGCCACGCGGTCGCGGGGGACGGGGACGCGCACCACCTGCTCGGCGGTGCGCCGGCTTCCGCCGCGCTCGTACTCCGTCCTCTTCACCGACAGCTCTAGCACCGGCAGCGGCAGGTCGTCGCGCAGCTTCACGCCGGAGAGCCACCACGTGCCGTCGCGAAGCAGCGCGGTCACGCCATCCACCTCCACCGCGTTGCGGCGCACCACCACGCCGCCGCCCGCCTGCGGCTCGCGCTTCCGCAGCCGCGCGGCCGACATCAGCGTCCACACCGCCGCCGCGGGTGCGGCCAGCACGGCGCCGATGGCGGAGTACTGCCAGTGCCCCGTGAAGATCCACGGGACCACGGCGCCGAAGGCCGCGCCCAGCAGCGCGTGCTCAGCGGCGCCGCGCCGCCTGCGCGCCGCCTCCTGCTCGTGGAACGCGCGCCACTCGTCGGGCGACGGCGTCCATCGCGCCAGCTCGCGGTCGGGTGCGACGGCGGCGGCGCGCGCGGGCTTGGGCCGCCTCTTTGCCGGCGACGGCGGGGCCGATGCGGCCAGGGCCTGCTGCCCGGCCTCGTCGCGCCGCAGCTGGCGCTCGGTGGCCAGCGCCAGCCCCACCGACGCGGCGACCAGCGCCGTGCCCGCCGCCAGCGGCACCAGCGTGGACGCGAGCGGAAGGTCGTACGCCAGGGTGCTGAAGCCGAACAGCAGCGTGCCGCCCCCCGCCACGAACAGCGCGATGGAGGCGAGCATCACCAGCGCGGGATAGCGGCTCAGGCGCATCGCTGGCCCGCGTGGCGCCGTCCGGGGCGCGCGGAAACGACGGCGAGCGCCGGCCGCGCGGCCACGGGGGCCGGCGCGGCGGGCGCTCGAGAGCAAGGCGCCGGTGGGTACGCCGCCTGCACGGGGCCGCTCAGTGGCCGGTGGTCGCGGCGCCGATCCCCTCGCCCGCCAGCCAGGCCTCCATCGTGTCGCGGATCTCCTGCAGCCGCTCCGGCGTGCGCGCCTCGTAGCGGGCCACCAGCACCGGCTCGGTGTTCGACGCGCGGATCAGCCCCCAGCCATCGCCGAAGAGCACGCGGGCGCCGTCCACGTCCACCACCTCGTTGTCCTTGCGGAAGTGCTCCACCGCCCGGCCCACGATCTCGAACTTGGTCTCTTCGGTGGCCGGGTAGCGCAGCTCGCTGGTGCTCACGAACTTCGGGAACTCGTCCAGCCACTCGCCCAGCGTGCCCTGGCGCCGGGCCACGATGTCGATCAGCAGGCAGGCGCCGTACAGGGCGTCGTCGTAGCCGTAGTAGTCGTTGCCGAACATGATGTGGCCCGACAACTCGCCGGCCAGCAGCGCGTGCTCCTCCTTCATCCGCTTCTTGATGAGCGAGTGGCCGGTGGCGTTGAGGACGGGCACGCCGCCGTGCTGCTCCAGCACCTCGGGGAGCGCCTGCGTGCACTTCACGTCGAACACCACCTTCTGCCCCGGCCCGCGCTTCTCCAGCAGGTCCAGCCCGTAGAGGAGGAGAAGGGTGTCGCCGCGCACGATGCCGCCGCGGTCGTCGATGGCGCCGATGCGGTCGGCGTCGCCGTCGAAGGCCACGCCCAGGTCGGCGCCCGTCTCCTTCACCTTGGCGATGATGTCCACCAGGTTCTTGTCCACCACGGGGTCGGGGTGGTGGTTGGGGAAGGTGCCGTCGCTCTCGCAGAAGATGGGGATCACCTCCACGTTGCTCCCCAGGGCGCGCAGGAGGTCGGTGGCCACGATGCTCCCCGTGCCGTTGCCGCAGTCCACCACCACCTTGATGGGCCGCGCGATCTGGAACTTGGCCGCGACCTCCTTCACGTACGTCTCCAGCACCGCGCGGTCTTCCGCGCGGCCGGCGCCGGCCAGGTAGTCCTGCTCGTCGATGATGCGCCGCACCTCCTGGATCCGGTCGCCGTAGATGGAGCCGCCGCTGATGGCCATCTTGAACCCGTTGTACTGCGGCGGGTTGTGCGAGCCGGTCACCTGCAGCCCCGCGTCGGTGCCCCACCAGGCCATGGCGAACGAGTGCACCGGCGTGGGCACGGTGCCCACGTCGATCACCTGCGCGCCGGCGCTCAGCATCCCGCGCTTCACCGCGTCGGCCAGGTCGTTGCTGCTCAGGCGGTTGTCGCGGCCCAGCGCCAGCACGGGGCTGTGGTTGCCCAGCTCGCGCCGCACCAGCGTGGTGAAGGCGCGGCCGATCTGCTCGGCCACGTCGGTGGTGACGTCGCTGCCCACCACGCCGCGGATGTCGTACTGCCGGAAGATATGCGGATTGGCCATCCTGAAGCTCTCGTTCGCTCGCCGGTTTCCGTAAGAACGCCCGGGCCTCCGGTGGGAAGGCGCGCGGGCGTCGGGAGGTCCCTCTGTACTAGCTGTTGCCGACCACGGCGATCGCCTCGATCTCCACCGCCACGTCGCGCGGGAGCCGGGCGGCCTGCACGGTGCTGCGCGCGGGCGCGTGGTCGCCGAACCAGCGGCCGTACACCTCGTTCATCGCCGCGAAGTCGCCCATGTCGCGCAGGAACACGGTGGTCTTCACCACGGTGGACAGGTCGGCGCCGGCGGCCTGCAGCACGGCCTGCACGTTGCGCATCACGCGCTCGGTCTGCGCGGCGATGTCGCCCTCCACCAGGTTGCCGCTGGCGGGGTCGAGCGGGATCTGCCCCGCGGTGTAGACCAGGCCGTTGGCCACGATCCCCTGGCTGTAGGGGCCGATGGCGGCGGGCGCCTGGTCGGTCTGTACCTTCCGCAGATCTGCCATGTGTGACAACCTCGCAGGGGGTTGATGGAAAACTGGTTGATCGAAATCGCCCCCGGTCGGCGGGGCGTGTTTCGGCTCTTGCGACGATGCGATGAATCGACGTTCCGGCGATTCGACATCGCGGCGGTGCGCTTGGTGATCTCGCTACGATGCGGTCGCGGCCACGCGGACGTCGCGACGAGCGACGGAACCCGCGGTTGCCCCGTAAATCGCGACGATGCGACTGAAGTCGCGGCGACAAGGGCACGCAGTCCGCCTTCGCGGACTTCGGTTCGGCGCAGCGACGGCGGGTGTCGCATCCCCGCAGCCTCGTCGGCGCCGTCCCGCCACCTGCAACTCGTGCGAAGGTCAGTCCAACATGGCGCGGAGCTCGGCGGGGGTGACCACGGCCACGCCGGGTTTGCCCACCTCGATGCCGGCGGCCAGGTTCGCCAACACCGCCGCTTCCTGGATCGTGGCACCGGCGGCGAGCGCCACGGCCACGAAGGCGGTCACGGTGTCGCCGGCGCCGCTCACGTCGTACACCTCGCGCGCCACGGTGGGGATGCGGAGGGTGGGCGCGTCTTCCGAGCGCAGCGCCATCCCGTCTTCGCCCAGCGTGAGCAGCAGGTGCCGGGCGCCCACGATGGTGCGCGCACCCTCCAGCCACTCGTCGTCGTGCGGCTGCACGGCGGTGCCCAGGGCGGCGCCCAGCTCCAGCGCGTTGGGCTTGAACACGGTGGCGCCGCGGTACTCCATGAAGTGCCGGAACTTGGGGTCCACCACGCTGGGGATCCCCGCGGCGTTGGCCGCCTCCAGCGCCGCGTGGATCACGAACGGCACCAGCACGCCCTTGTTGTAGTCTTCCAGCACCAGCGCATCGGCTTCCGCAACCGCCGCGCGCACGGCGTCGCACAGCTCGCCGGCGCACTCGTCGGGCAGGTCGTGCGAGTGCTCGCGGTCGAAGCGCACCACCTGCTGCTGGCGGGCCACCACGCGCGTCTTGGTGGTCGTGGGCCGATTGCCGCGCTCCACCAGCCGCGCGTCCACGGTGCCGCCGTCCAGCTCACGCAGCGCGGTGCGGATGCGCGCGCCGGCTTCGTCGGTGCCCACGTAGCCCACCAGGGTGCACTCGGCGCCGATCGCCACCACGTTGGCGGCCACGTTGGCGGCGCCGCCCAGCGCGTAGCGCTCCTCGGTCACGTGAACGACGGGCACTGGCGCCTCGGGCGAGATGCGCGACACGTTGCCCACGAGGTACACGTCGAGCATCACGTCGCCCACCACCGCCACGCGCAGCCCGCGGCTCCGCTCCAGGATCTCGTCGAGCCGCGCGCGTGAAAGGCCGTCCATCATCCCCCGAGTGCCGGTGCGCCCCGGCGCCGGGCCGGGAAAGAGGGCGCGGAATCTACCCGCGGGGGGCAGGGGTGTAAAGAAGACGGCCGATCTCAGCCGGTTCTCGGACTACGGGAGAGTCCAGGAGGGCTCGGCGGGGGAAGGGAGTAAGGGGACACGGACCGAGCTCACTCGGTGCCTCCGCCAACGAAATGACAGGCGGCGCCCACCCCCTTGATGTTTCGGTTCGCGAAGATTTTCCGCGACGAGATGCGCATTCGTGCTTGTGCGTGAGGGTGCTTGACCCGTCCGGGCACGCGAGGGTCGGTCAAGTGCCGCGCGATCAGCTCCGAATACCCCAGCCGGTCCATCACCTCGCGCATCACCAGCGCCCCCGCGTCCGAGGTCAGCTTTTCGGGTCGCGCCTCCACCCGGACCGAACGGTTGTATTCCGGTGAAAAGAGTGTACCTTGTTCTTCACCCATGTCGTGAATTCGAGGGTTGGCGGATGAATGGTTGCTTAGACACCACCCATCCTACCGCCGCCCAAGAGCTTGCGACATGGGTATTTTCGTTCTATGCCGCTCGATTCCGATTCCAGGTGAATAACCGAGGATAACCCTCAACTCTGTAACATTCCGGAGGATGCCCATGGATCCCGTAACGCTTGCAACGATCACATCCGGCGTGTCCGTCCTTGCGACTGAGTGCGCCAAGGGCTTGGCCGGCCAGGGAGGCAAGGACACCTGGGCGCGGATCAAGTCCGTGCTCGGCTGGAAGGGCGATCCGGCCCCGGAGAACCTTGCGCCGGCGGTGGCCGAGCGGTTGGCGTACGACGAAGACACGGCCTGCACGGTCATCCAGCTTCTGCAGCAGGCGAACAACGTGGGGAGCGCCGCGGCCATCGTCGGCAACATCAACGCGGAGCGGGTGGTCGTGATCAAAGACCAAACGATTTCGGGAGACTTCAACATACACATGTGACTATGCTGCGAAGCGCCCTCTTCACCTTTGCGCCGCCGCAAACCCGAAGGTCCACCCTGATACTGGCTGGATTTCCATGTGCCACCGATTGCCAAACTGGGTCATGCGGTGCTCGACCCCGCGGCATCGCGCGATTGCTGGGCGGGTAGCAGCACCTACCGCCGGGGGCGTCAAGCGTGTTCATCGGAGGTCTATGGTTCGGAAGGTGTGACCAGCCTTCCGGAAACCATCCTCCCGCACTAGCTTCGCCCCAGCCCGCCGCACAGTGTGGCGGGAACTCACCCTCCCCCTGCCCGGAGCGCCCATTCCCATGCGCAAGCTCAAGCTCGACGTCGACAACCTGTCCGTGGAGTCGTTCCACACCGCCCGCTTCACCGGCGCGCGCAACGGCACGGTGTACGCCGCCGGAACGAATGACCCACTGACGGTCGTTACCGCCGACACCGGTGTCACCTGCGGCGACAGCGGCGGCGGCGGGTCTTCCACGGAGCCAACCGGCGACTGCTTTTCCTACACAAACGAGGCCCCGAGCACGTGCTGCTACGTGTTCACCGTCCAGGGTTGCTGACCCCTGCGGGAAATCCGGGGGGCCGCGCGCGAGCGCGCTCCCCGGAAGTGCTTCTACTCGACCCCGCGTAGCCGTCACATTCCGGCGGCGGGGCTCGTGCAGCAGCTCGCTGGCGGCGGCCAGCCCCGCCCGCGCGCCTGGCGCATCGAGGGCGCGAGCCGCCGCCACGTTCGAATCCAAGCTCCCCGCGTAGTTGAGCATCGCGGAGATGTCGTGGGAGATGTCGGCTTGTCGAACGCGCGCCAACTCCTCCCACAAGGTGCGTATCTCCCGGTCCACGCACGCGCCCGCACCTGCCGCACGACGGGCGGCGCCTCCTCGCCCACGTGTCGCGCTCCCCTTCCGCCCCCGCCCCTACCAGTCCCGCACGGCGTTCCTCTGCCCGCGGTTGCGGCTCAGCACCTGGCGCTGCGCGTCCTTTTCGGCGTTGCTGGCGCCGGTGAGGATGCGCTCGGCCTGCTCCTGCGTTAGCTCGGGCGCGGGAGCCGGCTGGGGCGCGGGCGAGGGCTGCGGCGCGGCCTGCTGCGGTGCGTCGTCGCCGCCTCCGCCGCCGCCCTGGTTCTGGTCCTGCCCGCCGCCTCCGCCGCCCGAGGGCGGGTCGTGCCGCAGCAGCCGCAGCGCCAGCTCCAGGTTCCACTTGGCGTCGGCGTCGCCCGGCCGCGCGAGCAGCGCGTCCTTGTAGCGGCCAATGGCGCGGCGCAGCATCTCGACCCGCTTCGCATCCTCCGTCACCTTGCGGCGGAAGACGGGCTCAAGGTCGGCGTTGGCGGCGTTGTAGAGCGCGCGCTGGCGCAGCTCGGCCGGCTTCCGCGCCTCCATCGCCGCTTCCAGATGCGGGCGCGCGTCGTCCCACCGCCCCAGCCGCAGCAGCGCGGTGCCCAGGTTGTAGCGCAGCGCCACGCTGCTGTCGCCCGCGGCTTGGCGGCGCCCGTAGGCCTCGGCCGCGCGGCGGAACTGGCCGCCGCGGTACAGCCGGTTCCCCTCGGCCAGCCCGCCGCCCAGCAGCGGCAGGGTGATGGCCAACAGCAGCGCGCGCTTCATGCGGCCGCCCCCGTCTTCGCACCGCGCTTCCGACGCTCCCCCCGAGATTCCCGCTTCGAGCGCACCAAGTGCTCGGGGAGGAGCGCGTCGGCCGCAAGCAGGAAGAGCGCGACGGCCGCGAACCACTCGTAGCGGTTGCCGGGCGCGGTGCCGCCGCCCTGCCGCGCGGCGGAGGGAACGGAGCGCGCCGCGGCCGCGATCTGCGCGGCGGCGGTTGGTGCCGCGGCGTTGACGTAGACGCCGCCGGTGCGCAGCGCCACCTCGCGCAGCAGCGGCTCGCCCAGCTTCGACACGGCGATCTCGCCCGTGGGCTCGCGCTTGAAGCCGAGCTGGCGGCCGCTGGCGGGGTCGATGTCGGGGATCTGCCCCCCCGCGGCGGTGCCCACGCCGACGGCGCTCACCGGCACGCCTGCGCGCTTCGCCACGCCGGCCGCGCGGAGCACGTCGTCGCGCTCGTCCAGCGCGTCGCCGTCGCTGATCACCACCATCGAGCCGGTGGGCCGCTGGCCGCGCGTTTCCATCAGCAGCGCCAGCGACTGCTCGATGGCGTCGGAAAGCGAGGTGCCGCCCTGCGTGACCATGTCGGGCGACAGGTTGTCGAGGTACAGCTCCAGCGCGGCGAAATCGGCGGTGAGCGGCGACACCGCGTAGCCGCGGCCGGCAAAGATGGCCAGCCCCACGCGCGAGCCCTGCAGACGGCCCAGCAGCGCGCGGGCGGTGCGCTTCTCCCACTCCAGCCGGTCGGGCGACACGTCGCGCACGCGCATGGAGTTGGATGCGTCGAGCACCAGGATCACGTCGGTGTTGCCGCTCTCGCCGCGCACCGGCTCCACCCCCCACAGCGGCCCCACGATCGCGATCCCCAGCATCAGCGCCGCCACGGTGACCAGGAAGATGCGCCGGTTGGGCGCGGCGGTGAGGTCGGCCGGGGTCAGCCGGCGCACGATGCCGGCCTCGCCCAGCGCCTCGGCTGCCTGGCGGCGGCGGCGCGCGTACAGCAGCATCGCCAGCCCCACGATGCACGGCAGCAGGGGGATCAGGTGCAGCAGCTCGGGATGCGCCAGACGGTCCATCTACCGCCCTCCCGTCGATCGATAGACCATCACACTGAGTCGGATGAAGCGAGAAATGTCATCCTGAGCGCCGCCGCCGCGCCCGAACCGCGTTTCGGACGATGCCAGGCGGCGGCCGAAGGATCCATGGCATCCGCAGCCACGAACGCTCCGAAGTCGCGCCGACGGCCGCCGATTGTTTCCGGCGACCCACCGCCCGCCGGGCGAAGAAGGTGGCAGGCCGGAGGATCGGGCTGCGGCCACTGGCGAGGAGGCAGGCGGCACGAGGGCGCCCTCAGGATGACATCCGGGGGTGAATGCGTGGGACGGTCGACGCCCTTCGATTCGCAGGCTCATGGCACCCTCCCCCAGCGCGTGGCGCGGAAGCACCACTCGGCCACCAGCAGCACGGCGGCGGCGAGCAGGAACGGCAGGTAGCGCTCGGTGAAGCGCACGTAGCGGCGCACCTGCACCTTCGTCTTCACCAACCGGTCGATCTCGGCGTAGACACGCTCCAGCGCCCGCTGGTCGGTGGCTCGGTAGTAGCGGCCGCCGGTGGTGCGGGCGATCTCGGCCAGCAGCGGCTCGTCGATGCTCACGGGCATCCATGCGTAGCGCAGCCGCCCGTCCGTCGTGATGGCCACGGGGATGCGGGCACGGGTGCGCGACCCCACGCCGATGGTGAACACGCGGATGCCGAACGCCGCCGCCGCCTTGGCCGCGGCGCGCGGGTCCACCGAGCCGCGGTTGTTCTCGCCGTCGCTCATCAGGATGAGCACGCGAGACTGCCCCGCCGCCTGCTTCAGCCGGTTGGCGGCGGTGGCCAGGCCCAGGCCGATCGCCGTGCCGTCCTCCAGCATCCCCACCTGCACGTTGTCGATCGCCTGGCCCAGGATGGCGTGGTCGCCCGTGGCGGGCACCTGCGTGAGCGCCTCGGCCGCGAAGGCGACCAGTCCGATGCGGTCGTGGGTACGCGCGTCCACGAAGCGCGCCACCGTCTCCTTGGCCGCGCCCAGCCGGTTGGGCGTGAAGTCTTCCGCCAGCATGGACGACGACACGTCCAGCGCGATCATGATGTCGATCCCCTGCGAGGTCTCTTCCACCACGCGGGCGCCGGTGCGGGGGCCGGCCATGCCCAGGATCAGCGACACCAGCGAGGCGGTGCGCAGGATCTCGGGAAGTATCCCTAAGAACGCGGCGCCGCGCGTGCCCATCCGCGCCACCGTGCCGGCGCGGGAGAAGACGATCGCCGCGTCGCGCGCGCGGCGGACGCGCCACCACCAGAACGGCACCAGCGCCAGCATCAGCAGCGCCCACGGATGCGCGAGCTCGAGCCTCACGGCGCCGCCTCCGCCGTCTCCGACACGATCGCGTCGTCGGCCGACGACGGCTCGCCCGAGGGGAGCGGATACGTCTCCACCCACTTGCGCGCGCGGTCCAGGTCGCGCCGGGCGTCGTCGGGGGCGCGGCCGCGGCGGGCGAACTTGGCCAGGTCGCCCACGCGCAGCAGGTGCTCCAGCGCCTCCACGCGTTCGCCCGGCGCCCCCCGCGCGCGCATCCCCTCGATCACCTCCGACGAGGTCAGGTCCTCGCTCAGCCGCGGCTCAACGGCCGCGATGAAGCCGCGCAGGGCCTCGCCGATCAGCGTGTAGAACGCCTTCCAGTTCCCCGCCTCCACGAAGCCGCTGGTGCGCGCCCGCTCCAGCAGCGCCAGCGCCCGCTCCCGCGCGTTCGCCGGGATAGCGCGCGCCCGCCGCCGGCGGACCGCGCGGACGACCAGCCACGCGAGCAGCGCGATGAGGAGAAGGCCGAGCAGCACCAGCGCCACCAGCAGCGCCGTGCGCGCCGGGTCTACCGATGGCCCCCACACGTCGTGCGGCGGGCGGACGCGCCACTTGGTCGTGTCGTCCGGCAGCACCGCGCGCACGACCGGGAACGCCAGCTTCACGGGGAGAGTGATCGTGCGCCCATCGGCTCCCGTCAGCCGCAGCCGTGCGGACGTCGTGTCGCGCAATCCCGGCTGCCACGCCACCATGTTCGCCACCACCAGCCACCGCGTGCGCGCGCTGTCTCGCGCCGTCGCGCGGATGGCGCCGAGCACGCGCCAGCGGTCGGCGGTGTCCTTCGCCACCTCCAGCGCCACCCGCGTTCCCGCGGGAACGGACACCGCCATCCCCGACACGAACCGGTCGCCCACCGTCACCGTATCCGGCTGAACCCTCGCCTGGTACGCGAACCCCGGCGGCGGCGTGGGCGCGGTGTCGCGGCGCGCGGCCGGCGCCGTGCTGCGCGCCGCCGGCAGGGCGGACGGGGCGGCAGGCGAACGACGCGGCTGCGTCACCGGTGGAGTGGTTCGCGGCTGAGTCGTACGCGGACGCACCTGCCCCTGCCCCTGCCGTTGCGGCGTGGCCTGCGTGCCGTCCTGCGCGAGCGCCGGCGCGGCGGAAAGGACGAAGAGGGCGGCGAGGAGGGCCGCGGCGCGCGTCATCGGCGGAGGCGGCGCTCGCGGCGGCGGAAGAAGGAGAGGATGGCGGTGGACGTGGGCTCGTCGGTGCGCAGCTCGATCGCGTCCAGGCCCAGCCGCCGGAAGGCGCGGCGGATGGCGCCGCGCTCCTGCTCCACCGCCTCGGCGAAGGCGCGCCGCTGCGCCTCGTCGCCGGTGTTGAAGACGACCAGCGCGCCCGTCTCGGGGTCCACCAGCTGCACCAGCCCCGCCTGCGGCACCTCGAGCTCCGCCGCGTCGGTCAGGGCGACGGGCACCACGTCGTGGCGGAAGGACAGCATCGTCAGCGCGCGCTCGAGCTCGGGCGTGAGCGCCTCCTGGAAGTCGGAGACGAGGAAGACGATGCTCCGGGAGCGGAGCAGGCGGATGGCGTACTCCAGCGCGCCGACCAGGTCCGTTCCCCTGCCCGCCGGCTCAAAGCTGAGCAGGTCGCGCACGATGCGCAGCGCGTGGCGCCGGCCCTTGCGCGGGGGCACGAACAGCTCGATCGAGTCGGTGAAGACGAGCAGCGCCACGCGGTCGTTGTTGCGCACCGCGCTCATCGCCAGCGACGCGGCCACCTCGGCCACCATCTCGCTCTTGAAGCGTCCGCGCGTGCCGAACCGCTCCGAGCCGGAGAGGTCCACCATCAGCAGCACCGACAGCTCGCGCTCTTCCACGTACTTCTTCACGAACACGCCGCCGGTGCGCGCGCTCACGTTCCAGTCGATGGTGCGCACGTCGTCGCCGGGGAGATACTCGCGCACCTCAACGAACTCGATCCCCTGCCCCTTGAACACCGAGTGGTACTCGCCGCTGAACCGCGACGACACCAGCCCGCGCGTGCGCAGCTCGATCCGCCGCACCTGCCGCAGCACCTCGGGAAGCGCCGGCGCCGTGCTGGCGTGCGCGGGAAGCGCCACGCCGCGCGTCCGCCCGCCGCGCGCGAAGATGCGGCGCAGCCAGCCGAGACGGCGTTTCGGCGGAGGAGCCGGTGGGGGCGACGAGGCCGGAGTCGTCATCGGAAAGGGCACGGACAGACTCTGCGTCCTCGACCGGTGATGAGCCAGACGCCAGCCCCGCGGGCCCCCCACCCTGGCGCTGCGCGCTGGTCCCTCCCCCCAAAACAGCCTGGGCGGAGGGACGGGGGCTCGCTTCGCTCGCGGCTGGTTCGGACGCACGCCAAGGCATCAGAGCGGGAGGCGAACGGTCCCTGCGGCCACGCGGCACCCGGCCTCCCGCACCGACACGTGCGCACCCATCGAGCGAAGCGAGCACGTCCCTCCCCCAGGCTGTTTTGGGGGAGGGACAGGCGCGCAGCGCCAGGGTGAGGGCCCGCGGGGACGACGCTCCTCATGGTCATCCACTCAGCTGCGGCTCCGACCGTCATCATCCCGCTGCCCAACCTCCGCTCGCCGCCCTTCACGGCACGCGCACCGTCTCGAAGATCCGCCGCACCACGTGGTCGGAGGTGATCTCCTCGGCCTCGGCCTCGTAGGTGATCAGGATGCGGTGGCGCAGCACGTCGGGGCCGATCGCCTTCACGTCCTCGGGCGTCACGAACGAGCGGCCGCGCAGGAAGGCGTGGGCGCGGGCGCACGCCGCCAGCGCGATGGTGGCCCGCGGGCTGGCGCCGAACTCCACCAGCGGCACCAGGTCGGGCGCCCCATGGGCCTTGGGGTCGCGCGTGGCGCCCACGAGATCGAGGATGTAGTCGGCGATCTTGTCGTCGAGGTACAGGTTGGAGATCTGCTCGCGCGCCGCCAGGATCTCGTCGGGGTGCGCCATCTTGTTGATGGGGATGTTCGCGCCGCCGCTCATCCGCCGCAGGATCTCCTTCTCCTCCACCCGCGTGGGGTACCCCACGCGCACCTTCAGCATGAAGCGGTCGACCTGCGCCTCGGGGAGCGGGTAGGTGCCCACCTGCTCGATGGGGTTCTGCGTGGCCAGCACCAGGAACGGCTGCGGCAGCGGGTGCGTCTCGCCGCCGATGGTCACCTGCCGCTCCTGCATGGCCTCCAGCAGCGCGGCCTGCACCTTGGCCGGCGCGCGGTTCACCTCGTCGGCCAGCACGATGTGGGCGAAGATGGGGCCCTTGTGCGGCACGAACTCGCCCGTGCGGTTGTTGTAGATGGTGGTGCCCACCACGTCGGCCGGCAGCAGGTCGGGGGTGAACTGGATGCGCTGGAAGGAGGCGTCGATGGTCTCGGCCAGGGTGCGCACGGCAAGCGTCTTGGCGAGCCCCGGCAGCCCCTCCATCAGCACGTGCCCGCCGGTGAGCATCCCGATCAGCAGGCGCTCGATCATGTATTCCTGCCCCACCACGCGCCGGTGCACCTCGGCGCTGATGCGGGCAAGGAAGTCGGCGCGCGGCATGTCGGCCGGCGCGTAAGGTGAAGCAGCCGTCATCGAGCCCCCGTTTTACGATCGATCCTGAACCCACGCGACCCAATCCCCCGGATGCGGGGGAAATCTCGTGCCGGGGCGGGGTTGGAGCAAACGCGAGCCATGCTCCGCTGCCGCGTCGACGGGTGTAATACAGGTAAATACCCGCCGCAGGCGCGAAAAAGGGAAGCCCCACCAGACGTGAGGCTTCCCGTTCGGAATCGACACTGATCGAGCCCATCGTGCGTGTCCGCCGGCCATTGTGCGCGGACTCCGAACGTGGTGCCTGGATGTCGCACGATGCGAGTAAACTCGCGGCTACAACGGCACACGGTCCGCCTTCGCGGACTTCAAACTGCGGACGATCTGCCTCGCGTAGGATCGATGCGCCCTCGCAGCGCTCGATGCGATCCTTCTGAAGCGCGAACCGCCCCTCAGAAGTACGACTGGCTCATCGAGCCGCTGCCGGCGCCGCGGTTGGACAGCATGTTCATCTTCAGCTCGAAGTCGCCGGGGTTGGTGGCGGCGGCCTTGGCCACCTCGTATTCCACCTGGTCGCTCTGCACCAGCTCCATCAGGCACTGGTCGAAGGTCTGCATCCCGTAGGTCACCCGCCCTTCGGCGATGTGCTCGCGGATCTCCTCCACGCGGTCGGGGTCCACGATGCAGTCGCGGATGGTGCCGGTCACCACCATCACCTCGGCGGCCAGCACGCGGCCCTTGCCGTCCTTGCGCGGCAGCAGGCGCTGGCTCACCACCGCCTGCAGCTGCTCGGCCAGGCGCAGCCGCACCACCTGCTGCTCCTCGGGCGGGAACACCGCCACCAGGCGCGAGATGGTGGAAGCCGCGTCGCGCGTGTGCACCGTGCTGATCACCAGGTGCCCCGTCTCGGCGCTCTTCAGGGCGATGTCGATGCTCTCGGTGTCGCGCATCTCGCCGATCAGGATCACGTCGGGGTCCTGCCGCAGCGCGGCGCGCAGGCCGTGGCGGAAGTCCTCGGTGTCCACCCCGATCTCGCGCTGGGTGATGGAGCAGTTGATGTCGCGGTGCAGGAACTCGATCGGGTTCTCGAGCGTCACCACGTGGCGGCGCATGTTCTGGTTCATGTAGCCGATCATGGCCGCCTGCGTGCTGCTCTTCCCCGACCCCGTCACCCCCGTCACCAGCACCAGCCCGCGCTCCTGCCCCGCCACGTCGCTCAGCACCGCCGGCAGCCCCAGCGCCTCGAAGGTGGGGATCTCGATGGGGATCACGCGCATCACGATCATGAACGACCCGCGCTGCCGCAGGATGTTCACGCGGAAGCGCCCCACCCCCGCCAGCCCCCACGAGCAGTCGTAGTCGGTCAGGTCGTCCAGCCGTGCCCGGTCGCGCTCGCTGGGGATCAGGAACATCGCCACGCCGCGCGTCTGCTCGGGCGTGAGCCGCTGCTTGGTGAAGGGGACCAGCTGGCCGTTGATGCGGGCGCGAAACACGTCGCCGCTCTTGATGTGCAGGTCGCTGGCCCCGCGCGCCACCGCCGCCTTGATGATGTTCTCGACGGCCTCGCGCAGCTCGCCGCCCTTCTGCGCCGACGCTTCGATGGTGCTCACGTTGTCAGTACCCGGCGTGCTTGTCGACCGTGTTCAGGAGAGGCTGGCCGGCCAGATGGCGGCGCAGGTTGGCCACGATCAGGTCGGTCTCGCGCCGCCAGAAGCTGGGGGAAGTGCCTGAAACATGGGGGAGCAGCAGGGTGTTGGGAAGGGCCCACAGCGGCGACGGGGCCGGCAGCGGCTCGCTCCGGAACACGTCGAGCCCCGCCCCGCGCAGCCGCCCCGCCCGCAGCGCCTCCACCAGCGCATCCTCATCGATCACGTCGCCGCGCGACACGTTGACCACCACCGCGCCGGCCGGCAGCCGCGCCAGCTCGCGCCCGCCGATCATCCCCGCCGTCTGGCTGGTGCTGGGCACCGTCACCACCAGGTAGTGGGAGATGGACAGCAGCCGGTCGAGCGCGTCATCACCCGCGAACACCTCGACGCCTTCCGGCCCCTCGGTGGACGTGCGGCGCGTGGCCGCCACGCGCATCCCCAGCGCCGCCGCGCGCCGCGCCACGGCGAGCGCGATGCCGCCCAGGCCCAGGAGCCCCACGGTGCTCTCGGCCAGCTCGCGCACGGGCGCGTCGGCGGCGTCCCACGGCGCCTTGTCCCAGCGCCGCTCGGCCTGCGCGCGCACCGCGAAGTCGAGCCCGCGCGCGAAGTGCAGCATCATCGCCAGAACCGTGTCGGCGATGGGCTCGGCGTGGACCCCGGCGCTGTTGGTGAGCGCCACGCCGCTTTCCACCATCTCGGGATACAGCACCCCTCCCACCCCCGCCGACGCCGAGTGCGCCCAGCGCAGCGCGCCGCCCGCCGCGGCGAACACCTCGCGCGGCACGCCCCACCCCAGGTACACCTCGGCCCCGCGCGCGGCCTCCACCGCCTCGGCCGAGGCGCCGCGCCCGTCGCCGCTGCCGTCGGCCGGCGCGCCCACCACCACGCACTCCCAGCCCTCCGGCAGCGTCGCGCGAATCTCGTCGGCCGCCCACGGCGGGATCGCCCAGATGGGGCGCTGGTCGCGAAGGTTGATGACGAGGCGGCGCGGCATCGGTCGTCGGTTCGGAACGCAGGGAGGTGGATGCGGAGCGAAGCGCCAAGATGGCGAAGGAGCCCGCCTCTCGCGAGAGAGACGGGCTCCCTGCCAAGGCGTCGGGCGGGATGCGAAGGCCGGCCGGCGGATCCGGATCGGGAGGGATCGTCGAGGGAAGGCGGCGCCGGGGGAGATGCGACTGAAGTCGCGGCGTCGCGGCTACAACGGCACGCAGTCCGCCTTCGCGGACTTCACCCGCAGGGAACTCGGAGTGCCCTGCAGAGAGCGGCGCGAACGAGAATACGAGCGGTCAGTTGCGGTTGAAGCGGCGGACGCCTTTTTCGCGGAGCAGGTGCTTGACCAGTGCGTCGTGCTCGTGCTGCGGGCCGGCCAGGCGGAAGGTGACATCCATCTCGTCGCCCATCCGCTCCATCGTCTCCACGTACACCGCCATCTTGCGGCCCTTGAACTGCTCCACCAGCTGCTCGAAGGCGTCGGTTTCTCCGTCGATCCGGGCGGTGTAGCGGCGGTGGCTCAGGCGGCGGCGGATGATGGCCTCGACGCGGCGCAGCAGCAGGAGCGTGGCCAGCACCATCACCGTGGTGCCGATCGCCTCCACGTAGGCGCCCGCGCCCACCGCGATGCCGATGGCCGTGACCACCCACAGCGTGGCCGCGGTGGTGAGGCCCGTCACCCGCCCCTTGGCGTGCAGGATCGCCCCGGCGCCGATGAAGCCGATGCCGGGGACGATCTGCGCCGCCAGCCGTGCGGGGTCGGCGCGAAAGGCGTCGCCGCCGGTGGCCGCCAGCCCGGCGATCTGCAGCGACAGCTCGGTGAACATCGCCGCGCCCACGCAGATCAGCAGCGTGGTGCGCAGCCCCGCCGGCTTGCCGGCCAGCTCGCGCTCGAGCCCCACCATGGCGCCCAGCAGCGCGGCCAGCACCAGCCGCCCCAGCGCTGCCAGCTTCAGCGCGGCGACCAGCGACGCGGGCAGGCCGATGCCGACCAGGAAGTGTTCCACGGAACAGGCGCTTGGAGAACGGAGATGTCGGTGGCGGGGCGGTGCTCCCTGACGAATCTGTGACCGTGCCGTGACGCGAGCAAGCGGACTCGCGTCGGAATCCTTCGATCGCGATTCGGGGGGCCTGGACCTGCAGGGGGAAAGGAGCGGGGGACGATTCTGCCAAAGCCGCGGCTACGACGGCACACACTCCGCCTTCGCCAGCTTCGACGGGTGGATGAGAAGGTGAGCGGCTTCCGCGTCGGCCGAATCACTCCACCGGCGGCGGACCGTCTGCGTCGGAGGTGGAAGTGACGGGCTGGGCGCGGCCGCAGAGGCGCTCGAGGTCGGCTTCGCTGCGGATCTCCCAGCCGGGGGGGATGGGCATCAGCCGGCGGCGCTCGGAGCCGCTCTCGAACACCAGCCACCCCGACTTCGGCACCGCCGCGCGCTGGCTGCGGCGCTCATCCTGCTCGCGCCGCTCGGCGCCGCGGTACAGGAGCACCGGGTCGGGGCTGCGCCGGTCGTATCCGCGCCGGCGCTCGTTTTCGCCCCTGTGGCCGGGAACGACGTTCCACACGCGCCACTCTGTCCCCGTCGAGCTACAGAACGTGCGGAGCGGCATGGGTTTGCGTCAGGTTCGGCTGCGGGCCGGCGCCGCGGCGTTGCAGAACGCCGCCAGCGCATCGTCTGGCGCAGTTTGCCACCCCGGCGGCGGCGGGGCAAGACGCCGCTTTTCGCCGGGCGACTGGAAGCAGATCCACCCCTGCTCCAGGCCGGGGCCCGTCTGCATGCGGCGGCGGTCGCGCAGCACGCGGCGCTCGGGGCGATACCCCGCCGTGGGGCTCACCCGCCGCTCGCTCGTGGAACGCTCCTGTGGATATTCCCGGGCCGGCGGCACGTCCCACGCCAGCCACTCGGTCCCCGTCTCATCCCTGAACTCTCTCAGCGCCATGTGCCCTCGTGGGTAGACAATAAGCAGAAAACGGGCACGCAAACACCATACCAGCAACAGCTTAGGCGGCATGCGCCGAAGCACCCAGGGGACGGTCGATGGCGAGCTCGGGTGGCCTGGTGAGAAGGCTGGTCGAGCGCGCGTCCCCCACGGCGCCATCCCCTGGCGCATGCGCCGGGCGAGGCGTAAGGCTTGCGCAGGTGGCGAGAGGCTGACGATTCGCGCGATCATCATCGGCCTGGGTCGACGATCGATCCGGGGGGCACACGGACTATAGGTTTGGAGATGGGTGAGCTGACGGGTGGCGCGCTGCCGCGGCGGGCGCTGGGGCGCACGGGGATGGAGGTGACGCGCGTGGGGTTCGGCGCGTGGGCCATCGGCGGCGCGGGGTGGGCGTTCGGCTGGGGGACGCAGGACGACGACGACTCGGTTCGCGCCATCCGCCACGCGGTGAGCCGCGGGGTCAACTGGATCGACACCGCGGCCGTGTACGGGCTGGGGCACTCGGAAGAGGTGGTAGCGCGGGCGCTGCGCGACGTGCCTGCGGGTGAGCGGCCGTTCGTGTTCACCAAGTGCGGGCTGGTGTGGGACGAGACCGACCGCGAAGCCTCGCCGCAGCGCGTGGGCCGCCCCGACAGCATCCGCCGCGAGTGCGAGGCGTCGCTGCGGCGGCTGGGGGTGGACACGATCGACCTGTACCAGATGCACTGGCCCGCCCAGGACGGAACGCCGCTGGAAGATTACTGGGGCGCGCTGCTGGAGCTGAAGGCGCAGGGGAAGGCGCGCGCCGTGGGGCTGTCGAACCACTCGGTGGAGCAGCTGGAGGCGGCGGAGCGCGTGGGCCACGTGGACACGCTGCAGCCGCCGTTCTCGGCCATCCACCGCGACGCCGCCGCCGAGCTGCGCTGGTGCGGCGAGCACGGCACGGGCACCATCGTCTACAGCCCCATGCAGTCGGGGCTGCTCACGGGCAGCTTCACGCGCGAGCGCGCCGCCAAGCTGAGCGACGACGACTGGCGCTCGCGCTCGCCCGACTTCACCGGCGAGGGGCTGGAGCGCAACCTGGGGCTGGCCGATGCGCTGAAGCCCGTGGCCGAGCGCCACGGCACCTCGGTGGCGTCGGTCGCGGTGGCGTGGACGCTCGCGTGGCCGGGCTGTACCGCGGCCATCGTGGGCGCGCGCACCCCGGAGCAGGTGGACGGCTGGATCCCCGCCGCGCGGCTGGCGCTGACCGACGCGGACCTGGACGAGATCGCCGAAGCCATCCGCCGCACCGGCGCGGGAAGCGGCCCCGAGCGCCCGTAGACGTCACGGGATGGAGCTACGACACGGCCCCGGCGAATCCATCCGCCGTGGCCGTGCTGCGTCCGCGCGGCTGGAACGACGCGGTCGGAGCGGGTCGGCCGGATTCGCGACGGGGCGGACGAATCGGCAGCAACGACAACGAGAGCCTGGCGGAAGCGCGGCAGTGATCGCGGCGGTCGCGTGGAAGCAGCGGGTCCGGGCGGTGCCGGCGTGCAGTCCGCGAAGGCGGACTTGGTGCCGTCGTTGCCGCGGATTCATCCGCCCCTCGAACGCCCGTAGCTCACACGAGCGTGAGGGATGCGCGCCCGGAGGGCCGGGAACGCGGCGGCCCGCCTGCTCCGTCACGTCGGACGAGGAAGATGCCCGGGCGGGCCGGCGCGGGCCCGGCGCCGTTGGCAACGGCGGTATCGTTGCCTACGGCGCGCGCAGCCCGGCCCGGAGCGCAGCGGAGGGACACGCCCAAATCCGCCGTCTCCAGACGTCGGTCACATATCCGCATCCGTCGTTGCCCCGCACCCGCCCGACCGCTACCATCCGCGGCTTCCCTGCACCCGCACCGCCCCGACCGAGCCCGATGGCCGAAAAGAACGACGCATACGTCTCGCTGCGCAACCCCAACTTCCGCTGGTACGTGGCCAGCCTGGTGGCGCTGACGCTGGGGACGATGATCCAGGCCACCGTGGTCGCCTGGCAGGTGTACGACATCACCCGCGACCCGCTGTCGCTGGGGATGGTGGGGCTGGCCGAGGCGCTGCCGTTCATCGGCGCGGCACTGTACGCGGGGCACGTGGCCGACCTGTACGACCGCAAGCGCCTGTCGCTGGTGGCGATCGCCGTGCAGACGGTGGCGTCGGTGCTGCTGCTGGCGTTCACGCTGAAGCCGGCCGTGCTGGCCGGCGGGCGCGTGTGGCCGATCTACGCCATCGTGTTCCTGAGCGGCCTGGCGCGCAGCTTCCTGCAGCCCGCGCGCACCGCCATGGGCGCCGAGATCGTGCCGCGCGAGGTGCTGCCCAACGCCATCGCCTGGCGCACCTCGATCTGGCAGTTCGGCGCGGTGGTGGGGCCCGCGCTGGGCGGCGTGCTCTACGGCTTTTCGGGCGCGCGGCTGGCGTACGCGGTGGAGCTGGGGCTGTGCGCGGCGGGGCTGGCGCTGTTCGCGGCCATCGCCTACACGCCGGCGCCGGTGGTGCGCGCGGCGCTCAGCATCGGCGAGAACCTGACGGTGGGGATCCGCTTCCTGTTCACCCAGCCCGAGCTGCTGGGGGCGCAGGTGCTGGACCTGTTCTCGGTGCTGTTCGGCGGCGCGCCGGCGCTGCTGCCCATCTTCGCCAACGACATCCTGCACGTGGGTCCGCAGGGGCTGGGCGTGCTGCGCGCCGCCCCCGCCGTGGGCGCCGTGCTGATGTCGGTGATCCTCGCGCACCGCAGGCTGCGGCGCGCCGGGCGCACGCTGTTCCTGTGCGTGGCGGCGTTCGGGCTGTGCTGGGTGTTCTTCGCGCTGTCGCGCTCGTTCTGGCTGTCGCTGGCGCTGCTGGCGGTAAGCGGCATGGTCGACAACGTGAGCGTGGTCATCCGCTCCACCCTCCTCACCGTGCGCACCCCGCCCGAGATGCTGGGCCGCGTCTCGGCCGTCAACCAGATCTTCATCGGCTCGTCCAACGAGATCGGTTCCTTCGAAAGCGGGGTCGCGGCCCGGCTCCTGGGCACCGTAAACTCCGTCCTATTAGGCGGGCTCGTCACCCTCGGCGTCGTCGGCGTGACCGCGTGGAAGACGCCCGACCTGAGGAAGCTGGACGAGCTGAGCTGAATTTCACCAGAAAACGGGAGACTCCACTGACCCTGAGTCCACGAGGGTTGCCATAAACCCAAGCGTCAGGTATTCTTATGCCAGTCGTTTACCGGCAGGATGGGTTCAACGTTCAGATGTGGCCCAACGACCACCCTCCGCCGCATGTGCATGTCATCAGGGCAGCCGGTGTGGCCGTGATCAACGTCGATACGCTGACGATTCGACGGAACGAGGGAATGGACCGCCGAAACCTGTCGCGCGCACTGGACATCGTAGTCGACCTGCAGGAGTTCCTGCTGGCCAAGTGGAAGGAGCTTCATGGTTAGGAAGCGCATTACGCAGGAAGAGTATCTCGCCGCTGAGGAGGCTGGGAGGCTCGCCGCTGAGACGGAGCCGCGCGCCCGGTCGGCGCACTACGACCCAACGACGAAGCGCATCGTAATCGAGCTCACGAATGGCTGCCTCTTCGCGTTTCCAGCGGAATACGGGCAGGGGCTCCGCGGCGCAACGGCCGAGCAGCTATCCAATATCGTAGTCGTGCCTGGCGGTTCGGGCCTAATCTGGGACGAGATCGACGCAGGGCTCTCGGTGCCCGGCCTGGTCGCCGGAGTGTTCGGCAGCGCGGCGTGGATGAGCGAGCTCGGGCGTCTTGGCGGGCAGGTGCAGAGCGAGGCGAAGGCGGCGGCTTCGCGAGAGAACGGGAAGAAGGGGGGAAGGCCGCGGAAGGTGCGGCCGGCGCCGGCGCCCGAAGAGAGCGCGGGCGGCGCGGAACCGGCCCGGCGCCGCGTGGCGTGATGGTGCGGCCGAGCGAACGGTAAATCAGTCCGGCGTGGCGATTGCGACTGCGCCGGGCTTCTTCTTTCGATCGAGCGACTAAAACCCAAGGTGAGGGATGATGGAGACGAGGCGGATCGGATCGCTGGACGTGTCGGTGGTGGGGCTGGGGTGCAACAACTTCGGCGGGCGGCTGGATGCGGAGCAGACCGCGTCGGTGGTGGATGCCTCGCTCGACGCGGGGATCAACTTCCTGGACACCGCCGACATCTACGGCAAGACGCTGAGCGAGGAGTACCTGGGCCGCGCGCTGCGGGGGCGGCGCGACCGCGTGGTGCTGGCGACCAAGTTCGGCGCGAAGGTGGACGACGAGCGCAAGGGCGCCCGCCCCGAGTACGTCGTGCGGGCCTGCGAGGACAGCCTGCGGCGGCTGGACACCGACTACATCGACCTGTACCAGCTGCACACGCCCGACGGCACGGTGCCGATCGCCGACACGCTGGGCGCGCTGGACGAGCTGGTGCAGGCCGGCAAGGTGCGCGAGATCGGCTGCTCCAACTTCTCCCCCGCGCAGCTGCGCGAGGCCGAGGCGGCGGTGCGCCCCGGCGGCGCGCGCTTCGTGAGCGTGCAGAACGAGTACAGCCTGATCCACCGCGAGCCCGAGCAGGGCGTGCTGGACGAGTGCGCGCGGCTGGGCATCGCCTTCATCCCCTACTTTCCCCTGGCCAGCGGGCTGCTCACGGGCAAGTACCGCCGCGGCCAGCCGGTGCCGGAAGGGACGCGCCTCACCGAGGAGCGCTTCGCCGGTGCGCGCTCGGACGAGAACCTGGAGCTGGTGGAGCGCCTGATCGCGTTCGCCGAGGCGCGGGGGCACACGCTGCTGGAGCTGGCGTTCAGCTGGCTGCTCACCCGCCCCACCGTCGTCTCCGTGATCGCCGGCGCCACCAAGCCCGAGCAGGTGCGCGGCAACGCCGCCGCGGCGGGATGGCGGCTGTCGAGCGAGGAGCTGGCGGAGTTGGACGGGATCCTGCCCGCCCCCGCCGCGAGCGCGTGACGTAGCCGAGTTCGGCACGGGGACGGAGATCCGGCCCCGACGAAAGAAGAAGCGTGGCCCCGCGGCGGATCGTCGCGGGGCCACGCTTTCATCGATCGCGGTGGCGCTCACTCGGCGTAGATCTGATGATCCTTGTCGAGCCAGACCAGGAAGAACGTCGCCTTCATCCGGAACCCGTGCACCCTCGCCCGCTGGGTGACGCGCATCTCCACGAACTCGACCTCGGGGCTGATCAGGTGGCGCAAACCGTTGTTCGGCAGCTTCCTCCGGTCCTTGTGAGGCGTGTAGCCGAGACCGGACTTGTCCCCGCCGCTCCCCCCGCTCTGCTTGATCTGCTCCCACGTCCGCTCAGCGACTTTCTTGCAGAACGCGCTGAACGCCTTCAGCTCGTCGCGGCTCCACTGCGAGAAGCATTCGTGCGAGGACTGGAAGTACTTGAGCGCTACGTAGGCCGTTTCGCGGTCCGGGTGGTCTTCGCGCAGGCCCAGCAGCTCTTGCTCGACGTTGGACAGGTACCTCCGGTTGCGTTCCTCCCCACCGGCCGCCGCGGCACGGGGAACCAGCGGCCGCTTGTCGTGCTTCCCCACCTCAGTTCGCGTTCAGCTTCCGCGAAAGCTCGCTGTAGTAGCTCTGCATGGCCGCCTTCGGGATCACGCTCTCCGACCGCGCCTCGGCGGGGAGATCACCGCGAGCGTCTTTCCACGGACGCTCGCGGTGGGTGAGCGTTTCCAGCTTCTTCGCCGAGTGCTCGCCGTAGACGTCCAGAATCTCCGTGAGCAGCTCGACCGTTTCCTCGTCCAGCCGCGGAACCGAAGCGGGCGCGGGAATCGGAGCCATGCCATGGTCGCGGAATGCCCGGAACACGCTGGGAACCACCGGCCCGTGCGCCCACGCCTGGAAATCTTCATCGAACAGCGGCGTGCCGCGCCCGGCGAGCGACCAGGCCTGCGCGTAGTAGACCAGCTTCTGGAGCTTGAGGTGGGTGATCAGATCGCCTGCCTCGCGACCGATGTTCGCGAGGAACCAGTTGGCGATCTGAAGCGGCGTGTACGTCTTCGTTGCCATGATCCTTCACGATTGAGGTTGCCCAAATATATACCGAATCCGCTTCCTATATCAAGATCGTGATAACCCGCCCTCAGCGCACGCGGAAGACCTTGCCCTTGGGGACGAAGGGGAGGGTGGCGCCGTAGGGGAGGACGAAGGCGTGGTCGCGGCGCACCTGCACGCGGTCGCACCAGCCGTCGGTGATCAGCAGGATGGGGCCGTCTTCGGGAAAGTCCTTCGCGGCCTCCAGCAGGTCCACCCCCGGCTGCAGCACGGTGCCGCCCCGGCCGCGCACCCGAACGCGCCCCAGCATCTCCTCGGGCGCCACGTACCCCTCGTCGTAGGCGGCCGCATCGCAGAACACCAGGCGCGCGGCGGGCACGTCGCGCGCGATGGCGTAGCTGGCGATGGTGCCCAGCGCCTTCGCCAGCAGCTGCCGGTCCATCGAGCCCGAGGTGTCGAGCACCACGCCGAAGGTGCGGTGCTCCAGCTCTTCGGGCTCCACCACCCAGGCCGGGCGCGGGATGTGGGGCGTGGCGGCCCGGCGGCGGCTCATCCGCGCGTAGGTGCGGCGCGCCTCCACGGGCGCGAAGTGCTCGTCGAACCAGTGGGCCAGCTCCACCTCCCAGGGGATCGGCGGCATGTTCAGCGCGCGGATCTCCTCCTCGAGCCCCGCCGGCAGGAAGCCCCGGCCACGCTCGCGGTGGTAGTGCAACCCCTGCGTGAGCGCGCCGCGGTACAGCTCGTCCAGCCGCACCCCGTCGCCGCGCTCCCACCAGCTGCCGCCGGGGCCCAGGATGTCGCCCAGCCCGGTGCCGCGCAGCGTGGCCAGCTTGCGGAAGCGCCGCAGGTCGCGCGCTATGCGGTCGTAGATCTCCTCCGCGCTCTGCCCCTTGAGGCCGGGGTCGAGCAGCACGCCCATGGCCGGGAGCTGGCCCACGCCCATCTCCACCAGCCAGCCGTTGATCACGTAGTCACAGGCCACGTTCCACAGGTACGGCTCGCGCCCGTTGGCCCGCGCGTGGTGGCGCAGCCCCGCGTGCAGCAGCTCGTGCGCCATCACGAAGCGCGCTTCCTGCTCGCCCAGCCCGGCGTGCGGGTTCACGTAGATCTCGCCCGCGAAGGCGTCGATCGCCGCGATCTGGATGTCCATGCGGCGGCAGATCTCGGCATCTTCCACCAGCTTGAACGACGCGGCCACGGCGCCCAGCAGCGGGTAGCTGTGGATGAACCACTCGCGCGCCAGCGCCGCGTGCGACGCGGGCTGCTCGTCGCCCGAGAGCGTCTGCTGCCGGCCGGCGGCCACGGTCACCGCGCCGCGCACGGCCTGCTGCAGCCCGCGGGCGAACAGCTGCTCCCAGCTTTCGCGCTGCCCCCACGGGCTCCAGCGCGTTCGCCGCGCGGCGCTGGTGGTGGTGGGGATCATGTCGCCCGCGCGATCGCCGGCGGTGCCGCTGCGCGCCAGCGCCGGCGGCACGCCACCCTCCACGAAGCGCGCGAACAGCTCGTCCTCGGTGCGCGCCCCCAGCTGCGGCGAGCCCACCACCTCGGGCGGCGGGCGGCCGAAGCGCAGGTCGGCCAGGAAGCGCGCCACGAAGCAGTCACACGCCGTGTTCCACTCGCGCCACGTGCTCGTCATGCACTCGGGGCGGAAGTGGCCGAACGCCAGGTGCAGCAGCCCGTGCGCGGCCACGTAGGCCCACTCCTCGGCCGCGCCGCGGCGGCGCGGGTGGAAGTCGATCTGGCCGCTCTCGTGCACGCGCGCCCAGCCGTCTTCCGGGAACTCGTCGTCGTTCTTGCGGCGCGAGAAGTGGACGCGGCGTGCCAGCGGCGTGAAGAGCGGGTGCGCGTCCACCATCGCCATCCCCGCCTGCCAGGCGGCGGTGGCGGGGTCGGCCTGGCCCGGTGCGCCGCCGCCGCCGCGCCTACGCGCCATCGCCGGCGGCCGCGGCCAGGCGCGGCAGGTCGCGCACCACCTCGGCCTGGAACCAGGCGGGCCACGGCTCCTGCCCGTCCTCGTTCAGCATCACCTTCTGCGCGATCTCGAAGTTGAGCGCCGCCAGCTCGCGGATCAGGCGCTTGGCCTGGTGCGCCAGCCGGCGTACGTCGTCGCCGACCGACGCGGGGTCCGACGGGAGCTCCTTCACCACGCGGGCGCGGAAGCTCTCGGCCAGGAAGAAGAGCACGTCCAGCTCGCCGGGCCCGTGCGGCCAGCGCAGGTCGCCCTTCAGCAGCGCCTCCACGCCGTAGCGGTTGCGCACCGTGCGCACGAAGCCCTTGAAGCGCGCGGCGTGCTCGGGGGTGAGGCAGGCCATGGCGTTCACCGCGATCCACTCGTCGTTCACGCCCTCGCCGAACTGCGCCAGCGCGTCGCTCAGCATGTGCCAGGAGCGCGGGGTGGAGAACGGCTGCTCGGTGGGCGGCGGCGCGCTCCACAGGTGGTCGGGGCGGTGCTCCACGTACTCGGTCACCCACGGGTGGATGCCGGCGCCATGGGCCCACTGCAGCCAGTCGCGGTGGTCCACGCGCAGCTGCACGTGCGCCATGCGGTTCACCAGGGCCGACGGCATGGGCTTGACGATGGCGTTGTCCTGCGCGCGGTTCCCCGCCCCGATCACAACCGAGCCCGCCGGCAGCGTGTAGCTGCCGATGCGCCGCTCGTGGATCAGCGAGTAGAACGCCTTCTGCACCTCCTGCTTGCTGGCGTTCAGCTCGTCCAGGAAGAGGCAGTACGGCTCATCGCGGGCGATGCTCTCGGGCGGGGCGAAGCGGCTCTTCCCGTCCTTCAGCTCGGGGACGCCGATCAGGTCTTCGGGGGCGAGCTGGCTGCCGAGGAGGGAAACGCAGGGGAGCCCCACGTCGCGGGCGAAGCGCTCCACCAGCGACGACTTGCCGATCCCCGGCGCGCCCCACACGAACACCGGGCGCACGGGGGCCACGTTGAGCAGGTAGTCGAGAAGCTGCGACTGCGTGACCGAGGCGATGCCGAACATGGAAGCGGACCGGACGGAGCGTGATGGGCGGGCGACAGCGTAAGCGCGCGAATATAACACCGCCCTGCGAGCCCTTGAATCGCCCGGGATCGGAATCGGCAATTCTGAACACGGAGGGAGCGGAGAAAGCGGAGGAAACGGAGAACTGCCCGTCATCCTCGCGCTCTTCGGCTGCGTCGATGGAAGCGTGCAGGGAGACGGAGAGGAACGGAACTCGTAGTTCTCCGCTTTCTCCGCTTTCTCCGCTTTCTCCGCTTCCTCCGCTCTTCTCCGCTTCCTCCGCTCTCTCCGCTGCTCCGCGTTCATGAAGGCGGCGCCGGCCCCCGCGAAGAGGGTGGAAGTACGCGGCCGGGGTGGCAGCGGCGCAATCCGCACCACGCGGCGCTCCATCCACCCCAGGCGCGTTGCCGCACCCGTTGCGCGCGCGTAGCTTGGGCCTCCTTTCCAGGCCCCGGCTCCGCGAAGGCGGAGGCGCGCGCCGCCCGCGGGACACACCGACCTCTCGCCGAACGCCGATGAACCGTCTCCTGAAACCGCGTCGTTCCACCCTGCTGCTGGTGGCCGGCCTGGCCGTGCTCCCGCAGCTCGTACTCGCGCAGCAGAAGCAGCGCTTCGCCAGCCTGGACGAGGCGCTGCAGGCCGGCGGCGTGCTGCAGGGGCGCTCGGGGCCGCGCAGCGTGAACTGGATCGAGGGCGGCGCTCGCTTCTCGTTCATCGACCGCGACGCGCAGAACAAGCCGGTGATCAAGGCCTACGACCCGGCCACCGGCGCCGAGAGCGTGCTGTTCACCACCGCGGGCGCGGTCTTCCCCGGCACCAGCACGCCCTTCGAGTACGAAAGCTTCCAGTGGACGCGCGACTCGAGGCGCCTGGTCTTCCAGTCCAACTACCGCCCCATCTTCCGCCGCTCGGGGATCGCCGACTTCTACATCTACTCGCTGGCCGACCGCGGCATGGTGCTGGCCACGCGCGACGCGCGCACCGCCGAGCTGTCGCCCGACGGGCGCACGCTGGGCTTCGTGCGCGGCGGCAACGTGTTCGTGAAGGACCTGGCCGCCAACACCGAGAAGCAGCTCACCAGCGACGCCACCGAGCACGTCTTCAACGGCCACTTCGACTGGGTGTACGAGGAGGAGTTCGGCTTCGCGCAGGCGTGGAAGTGGTCGCCCGACTCACGCCACATCGCCTTCTGGCAGATGGACGAGACGGCCGAGCCCATCACCCAGATCAGCGACCTTTCGGGGTGGCACGCCCAGTTCGACAGCATCCGCTACCCGCTGGTGGGCGACCAGAACCCCAGGGTGCGCATCGGCGTGGTGGACGTGGGCAGCGGGCGCAAGATCTGGCTCGACCCCGGCATCGCCGGCGAGGTCTACATCCCCCGCGTCTACTGGACCAGCCGGGCCGACACGCTGGCCATGGTCACGCTGAACCGCGCGCAGACCGAGCTCAACGTCATCTTCTTCGACGTGAACACCGGCGGCCGGCGGCTGGTGATGACCGAGAAGCGCGACGCGTGGATCGACGTGTTCGACTTCTACGCCGGCATCGAGGACATGATGACCTTCCCCGAGGGCCGCAACGAGTTCTTCTGGATCTCGGACCGCGACGGCTACCAGCACGTCTACCGCTACGACTACTCGGGGCGCCTGATCAACCAGGTCACGCGTGGGAGCTGGACGGTCACTCGTATCGAGGGGATCGACGCGCCGCGGCAGACCATCTACTACTCGAGCACCGAGGCCACGCCGCTGGAGCGCCACCTCTACGCGGTGAAGTTCGACGGCACGGGGAAGCGCCGCATCACCACCGCGCCGGGGAACCACCGCTTCGACCTGTCGCCCAACGGGCAGTACTTCATCGACCGCTACAGCAGCACGCGCCAGCCGCGGCAGGTGGAGCTGTGGAGCACCGAGCGCGGCAAGCTGCGGACGATGGAGGCCAACGCCGCCACCACGCAGTGGCTGGCGACGCACGAGTATTCGCCCGCCGAGCCGTTCTCATTCACCACCAGCGACGGCGTGCGCATCGACGCGTCGATGATCCGGCCGGTGCCATTCGACCCGTCGAAGAAGTACCCGGTGATCTTCGACGTCTACGGCGGCCCCGGCAGCCAGCAGGTGTACAACGAGTTCTACTCGGGGGGCTACGGGCAGTGGCTGGCGCAGCAGGGCTACATCGTGATCGGCGTGAACAACCGCGCCACGGCCAACTACGGCAGCGCCTTCCAGAAGGTGGTCTACAAGCACCTGGGCCGCTACGAGGCGCGCGACATGGCCGAGACGGCCCGCCACCTGGCCACGCTCCCCTACGTGGACGCGCGGCGGGTGGCCATCATGGGCACCAGCTACGGCGGCTACGCCACGCTGATGGCCATGGAGCTCTATCCCGAGCTGTTCCCGGTGGGGGTGGCCAACAGCGCCGTGACCGACTGGCGCTTCTACGACACCATCTACACCGAGCGCTACATGGGGCTGCTGGGCGAGAACCTGGCGGGCTACGTGGAGAGCAGCCCGCTGGAGAACGCGCAGAAGCTGCGCGGACGCCTGCTGCTGATCCACTCGCTGATGGACGACAACGTCCACCCGCAGAACACCATGCAGTTCCTCACCAAGCTCACCGAGCTGGGCAAGGACGTGGATTTCCGCCTGTACCCGCCGGGCCGCCATGGCGCCGCGTACGACTGGCCGAGCTACCGCATGATCAGCCAGGTGACCGACGAGTTCCTGGCCGAGCACCTCAAGGCCGCCCAGCCGCCCACGCTCACCCCGGCGGCTACGGCCACGGCGGCACGGTAGCCGTCGGCACGCGTCCGACGATCTCGGCGGGCACCCGGCTCCACGGCCGGGTGCCCGCTTCCGTTTCACACGGGCATCCTCCCGAACGGCGACAGCGCCTCACGCAGGGTCAGCAGAGTCAGCAGTCGACACGCAGCAGCGGGCAGTTCCGTGGTGGAAGGGAGCGAGTTCCGGCCCAACCTCGGCAGACGGTGGAGAAGTGCTGCGACCGCGGCGGGAGCACATCGTGCAGTAGGGGCGCGGCCGTCCGGCTGGAGCGCCGGGGGGAATACGGATCAACCCAATCGCACGTGAGCCGATGAACACGAAACTCTCCGCAGTACCCGCGTTCGCGCTGGCCGCCCTGCTCGCCACGGCGGCGTGCAGCGGCGACGCGAACAACGAGACCAGCGCATCGGGCGGCGACACGCCCGATGCCGGCGCATCGCAGGGATCCGGCACCTCGCACGCGGGCGGCGTGGGCACCACCGGCACCGGCTCGGTGGTGGGCGGCACCGGCAGCACCCTCACGCCCGGCGACAGCACGTCGACCACCGACGTGGGGCCCACCAGCGCGCCCAACACCGGCACCAACGGCGCCGTGGGCGGCCCGGGCAGCACCGGCGGCCAGGGCAGCTCGCAGCCCAGCGCGCCCGGCTCGGCCACCACCGGCACCACGCCCTGACCCGGGCGCGTTACCGGCGCGACGTGCCTGCGAATCTCGGCTGACGAAGAAGCGGCGCATCCATGGGGAGGCGCCGCTTCTTCATGAGGAATGTCGCGGAAACGCGGAGATGCGTGAGGGATGCGCGCCCGGAGGGCCGGGAACGCGGCGGCCCGCCCGCGCCGTCCTCTCCGTCGAGCCGATACGCGGGGGCGGGCCGCCGTGGGCCCGGCTGCGTTGGGCACAGTTCTATCGTGCCCTACGCAGCGCGCAGCCCGGCCCGGAGCGCAGCGGAGGGACACGCCCGAACCCTGCTGTTCAAGAAGAAGATCGGGGCCGCCGGAAAACTCCGGCGGCCCCGATTCGACCTTCGACCGGCCTCGCGGCCCGTCACATCCGGCTTACTGGTACTGGATGTACAGCGGCTGCGGCCACATCCCCAGCACGTCGCGCGGGGTCATGAGCGGGTCGCCCTTCTTGGTGTCGTTGTGGTAGAAGAGCTTGAAGCCGGTGAACTCCACCGGATGGCGCACGATGTAGTCCTGGTAGCTGTCGTACTTGAGCCAGGGCGCGCCCCACCCGTCCATGTCCATCACGAACTCGACCTCGGGGCGAAGCTGGATCTTCTCCGCGTCGGGGACCATGTTGCGCGTGAAGCGGTGGATCACCAGCACCTTGGGCGGCAGGTTGTTCTCGCGCACGATGCGGGCGAGCTGGTCGGTCACCCAGTTGATGTCGGCCGCGTACATCGTCCCGATCTTGCGCCCGGGCACGATCCCGCCGCGCATGTAGAACTCCGGGTCCACCGCGAAGTGGACGTCGGGGCGCTTCAGGAACTCGTAGAAGCGCGGCATGATGTTGCGGATGTCGTCGGTGCCCACCTGCACGTCGATGAACATGATGCCGTTGATCGACTTGGCCATCTGGTAGATGGAGTCGACGGCCTGGTCGCGCATCTGCGCCCGGTAGTGGCCCGAGGGCCCGGGCGCGCCCTGCGCCACCACCGCGATCAGGTGCAGCGCGGGGATCACCGGCGTGCTGGGGTCGGCCTCGGTCCAGCGGCGGACCTCGCCCTGCAGGCGCCGCAGCATCTCGTCGCGCGGGAACTCGCCCAGCGCGCCCATGCGGGTGCTGCTCGGGTTGCCGTAGTACGCCACGATGCGGTTGCACGGCAGCAGGTCGCCGTCGCGGAACTCGCCCTTCTTGGGGTACCACCCCTGCTCCTTGGCGAAGGAGGGGTTGCGCGCCGACCCGGGGTTCCGGGCCGTGGAGTCGGCCTTGAGCGCGGCGGCGGCCGAGTCGAGCCGCGTCTGCATGCGCTGGAAGCACTGCTGCGACTCGGCCGCGGTCTTCCCGTAGGCGGTCTTCACCGGCGCCGGCTGGTTGGCCGGGGCCTGCGCCTGCGCGCCCTTGGGCTGCCCGGCTGCCGGGGCGCCGCCCTTGGCGTCGCCCGCCGCGCCGCCCTTCGCGTCACCGCCACCGTCGCCGCCACACGCCGACACGGCGGCCACCAGCATGGCCGCCGCGAGCGGGCGCGCCCAATCACGAACCACGTGTCTCAAGCGGATCTCCTCCGTCTGGATCATCCCGTCTCCCATGGCTTTTCACTCCCGTCAATTCCGACGCGACCGACCGCGCCTCTGCATGGTCCGGGCCGGACGATGTAAAAGGGTGCTGGGTGCTGGGTGCTGGGTGCCAGGACGAAGTGCCCAGTGCCCAGTGCCCAGCGGTGTATCCTCCGACTGCGGACCTCGGATCGTACTCTCGTACTCTCGTACTCTCGTACTCCCCTACCCCCGCACCGGGTGGCCGCGCGCGGCGAGGTACCGCCGCGCCTCGGCCAGCGTGTACTCGCCGAAGTGGAAGATGGAGGCGGCGAGGACGGCGTGGGCGCCGGCGGCCAGCGCGTGGTCCAGGTGCTCCAGCGCGCCGGCGCCGCCCGATGCGATCACCGGGATGCGCACGGCGGCGCTCACCGCGCCGGTCAGCTCCAGGTCGTAGCCGTCGCGCGTGCCGTCGCGGTCCATCGAGGTCAGCAGGATCTCGCCGGCGCCCAGCCCTTCCACCCGCCGCGCCCACTCCACCGCGTCCACGCCCGTGCCGCGGCGGCCGCCGTGGGTGAACACCTCGAAGCCGCTGGGGCTGCGCTCGGCCTCGTCCGCCGCGGTCCGCCGCGCGTCCACCGCCACCACCACGCACTGCGAGCCGAAGTGGCCGGCCGCGCGCGCGACGAGATCCGGGTCGGTGACGGCGGCGGTGTTGACGCACACCTTGTCGGCGCCGGCGCCCAGGATGGCGACGAAATCGTCCACGCTGCGCACGCCGCCGCCCACGGTGAAGGGGATGAACACGCTGTCGGCCACCCGGCGGATCATCTCCAGCGTGCTGGCGCGGCCCTCGTGGCTGGCGGTGATGTCCAGGAAGCAGAGCTCGTCGGCGCGCTCGGCGTCGTAGCGCACGGCCTGCTCCACCGGGTCGCCCGCGTCGCGCAGCCCCTCGAACTGGATTCCCTTCACCACTCGGCCGTCCTTCACGTCCAGGCAGGGGATGATGCGCTTGGCCAGCATCAGCCCAGCACCTGGAGGCGCGCCACCATCCCGGCGGTCAGCTCGCCGCGGCACACGCCCTCCACGGGGCCGCGCAGCAGCAGGCTCCAGTCGTCGCGCACCTCCACGTGCAGCGTGCCGCCGGGCATGCGCACCGCCACCTGCCGCTCGCTCACCAGCCCGCGGCGCACGGCGGCCGCGGCCACCGCGCAGGCGCTGGAGCCGCTGGCGCGCGTCTCGCCCGCGCCGCGCTCCCACACCCACGCCTCCACCTCGTCGGGCGCGGTGCCCACGGCGAACTGCACGTTGGTGCCCCGCGCGAAGTCGGGATGCGTGCTGATCTGCGGGGCGCGGCGGCGCAGCTCGTCCACGTCCAGCTCGTCCTGGAAGATCACGCAGTGCGGGTTGCCGATGCTCACCGTGTTGATCCACACGCGGTCGCCCGAAGGCAGCTCCAGCGCCTCGCCGTCGGTCTCGCGGTCGGGGCCCGCCAGCCCCACGTCGCCGCTGCGAAAGCTGGCGACCCCCATCTCCACCTCCACGTCCAGCACCCCCTCGCCCGTCTCGCCCACGATGCGCACCCGCACGACCCCGCCGGGCGTCTCCACCGTGAACGCCGGGCCCACTTCCACGCGGCCCAGGTCCAGCAGGTACGCGGCGAAGATGCGGATCCCGTTGCCGCTCTTCTCGGCCTCGCTCCCGTCGGGGTTGAAGATGCGCACCCCGAAGTCGGCCGCCTCGCTGGGCACCGCGGCCAGGATCCCGTCGGAGCCCACGCCAGTGTGCCGGTCGCAGAAGAGCCGGACGGCGGGCGGCGTGAGGCCGAACGGGAGCGCGTCGAGCTCCAGCGCGACGTAGTCGTTGCCGAGCCCGTGGCCCCGGAAGAAGACGGCGGTGTCAGGCATCCGGATCATCGCTCCCCGGTAAGACGCATGTAGTCGACGGCGCTCAACACAACCACGGCACCCTTCCCGAAGTCCCTTTCAACGCGCTGCGGATTATGGGCCAGCGCGCTTTGCACGATGTCATCCAGATGATCCTGAGCGTCGATCAAGTTCCACGTTTTCATACGATTGCCTCTCCTTCCGTGCAGTCCGGCAGCCCCACGGGGCCCTCTCCCTGGCTCGTTCCTCGCCTGTCCCTCCCCCGAACTGCAGGGGAGGGACGATCCAGCGGCCAGCACGGCTCCGCTCATGCTGCGGCCTTGGCGCGGCAGGTGGATAGGGCCGATTTTGCGGCTGCGTCTCCACCGTGAACGAGGTCATCATACCCCTTCTGGCACGCAGCCGCGAGCATCACACAGTCTCTGCCGCGACCAGCCGGGAGGTTCACCTTGCCCGGACAGCCATGGTGGCTTATAGTCCAAAATCGTCCGTAAAAGGAAGTGTTGTCATCTTTCAGGGAGATACCCGAATGAAGCGCAAGATGAAGCTCCGTCTCCAGGACCTCCAGGTGAGCTCGTTCACCGCGGACAACGGTACGGGAGGCGTGCACGCCAACGTGCTGACGGCGCCGAACCAGACATGCGCGTGCCCGCAGACCAGGCCAGTCGAGTCGTGCGCCTGTCTACCGAACAGCGCGGTGCAGTTCTGCACCTACCAGAGCTGCGACGGGCGAATCTGTGTGACGCAGCAGTTTGGCGGCGGCGAGACCTGCGAGACGGGCCCCTACTACTACTGCTGATCGCCTGCGCCCCGACCGTACGCGCGCCCACTCCTCACCCGTTCGTGAGCCCATGCACGAACGGGGTGAAGGGCGGGCGCGCGGCAGGACCTGCTCACGTCGGGAGGCGTTCGTCGAGTGGCTGCGTCTCGTCACGCCGCACGCTCTCCATCCGCTCCCATGTCCGCGAAGTTGCGCAGGATCCGCAGCCCGTCTTCCTGGCTCTTCTCGGGGTGGAACTGGATGCCCCACACGTTCTCACGCCCCACGATGCTGGCGAAGCTGTCGTCGTAGGTGCAGCGGCCCAGCACCGTCTCGCCGTCGCTTTCCAGCACGCCGTAGCTGTGCACGTGGTAGAAGAAGCGCGGCGCGGGCCCTGCCACCCCCGCCAGCAGCGGGTCGTTCTCGGCGCTGCGCACGAACTCCACGCTGTTCCAGCCCACGTGCGGCAGCGGGAGCTCGGTGCGCAGGCGCCGCACGGTGCCGGGGAGCAGCCCCAGCCCGGGGACGCCCGGCGCCTCCTCGCTGCCTTCGTACAGCAGCTGCATCCCCACGCAGATCCCCAGGAACGGGCGCCCGGCTCCCACGTGCGCGTGCACCACGTCCGCCAGCCCCGCCTCGCGCAGCCGTGTCATGCACTGGCCGAAGTGCCCCTGCCCAGGGAGGACGAGGAGATCCGCCCGCGCGGCCTCGGCCGGGTCCGCCGTGAGGATCGCGTCCGCGCCCTCGTGCTCGAAGGCCTTGGCCACGGAGCGCAGGTTTCCCGCGCCGTAGTCGAGGATGGTGACGCGCCTTCGGCTCACAGCGCTCCCTTGGTGGACGGCACGGCGTCGCCGCGGCGTGGGTCCAGGCGGGTGGCGGCGTCCAGCGCGCGGGCGGCGGCCTTGAAGGTTGCCTCGATCACGTGGTGCGCGTTGTCGCCGCGGATGCCGTCCAGGTGCATGGTCACGCGCGCCTCGGTGGCGAACGCGCGCCAGAACTCGGCGCTGAGCGCCGCGTCGAACTCGCCCACGCGCGCCTGTCCGCTGGGAAGAGGAACCTGGAAGTGCAGGAACGGGCGGCCGCTCACGTCCACCACCGCGCGCACCAGCGCCTCGTCCAGCGGCACGGTGGCGTCGGCGTAGCGCACGATGCCGCGCTTGTCGCCCAGCGCGTCCAGGAAGCAGCCGCCCAGCACGATCCCCACGTCCTCCACCGAGTGGTGCGCGTCGATGTGCAGGTCGCCGTTGCATTCCACGTCGATGTCGAACATCCCGTGACGGGCCAGCGCATCGAGCATGTGGTCGAAGAAGCCGATCCCGGTGTGCACCCTGGCTTCGCCGGTGCCGTCCAGGTCGATGCGGGCGCGGATCCCGGTCTCGCGCGTGGTGCGTTCCCGCGTGGCCGTGCGGCTCATCGGTTCACCTCTCCCGTGCCGTTTGCGGGGGAGGTCGGAAAATCGCGGACAGCTGTATCGTCCGCGGTATTCCGCGTGGGGGCCTCCACCTCGCTCATGATCTGCCTCAGCGCGGCGAGGAACTCGCCGGTCTCCTCCGCCGTGCCCGCGTTCACGCGCAGGCAGCGCTCCAGCATGGGGTACTTGCTCACGTCGCGCACCAGGATGCCGTGCTCGTCCAGCAGCCGCTGGAAGAGAGCGGTATGAGTGATGGCCGGCGACTCCACGCGGAAGAGCACGAAGTTGGCCGCGCTCGGGTAGACGCGGATCCCCGGCACGCCGGCCATCTCCGCCAGCAGCCGGTCGCGCTGCTCGCCCATCTTCCCCACGTTCGGCTCCAGCAGCGCGCGGCCGTCCAGCACCTCGGCGGCGGCGACCTCGGTGAAGAAGTTGATGTTGTACGGCAGCTTCCCCTTGTGCACCTCGGCAGCGAGCGCGGGGTGGGCCAGCATGTAGCCCGCGCGCAGCCCCGCCATCGCCATCGCCTTGCTGAAGGTGCGCAGCACCACCAGGCGCGGCCGCCCGTCCAGCAGCGGGATCCCGTCGAACCCACCGAACTCCACGTAGGCCTGGTCCAGCAGCACCAGCGCCTCCGTCTCGTCGTGGATGCGCAGGATCTCGCGTTCCGTCAGCGCCGACCCCGTGGGGTTGTTGGGCGTGCACAGCACGATCACCGCCGCGTCGCCCTCTCGCGCCGCGCGGATGATCGCCTCCACGTCGAACTCCAGCTCAGCCGTCAGCGGGACGGAGGCGACGGTGCCGCCGTTCACCTCGGTCATCAGCCGGTAGAGCGTGAACGTGGGCTCGGGGATGACCACGGTGGTGCCGGCGCCCACGGTCACGGCGAGGATCGACTGGATCAGCTCGTTGGAGCCGTTGGCCACCAGGATGCCGTCCTCGGGCCATCCCGTGGCACGGCTCACCGCGCCGATGAAGCTGGTGGCCACGAACGGGGGATAGCGGTTCCACGGACGCCCCTCCAGCCGCTCGGCGATGCGCTGCTTCAGCGCGTCGGGAACGTCGTACGGGCTCTCGTTCTGGTTGAGCTTGATGCGCGGCTCGTGGTGGCGCAGCGTGTACGCCCCCAGCGTGCGCACCGACGGCTTGATCCACCGCAGCGCCGCATCGGCCCCCGCGTCCGTCGTCGCGTCTGCACCTGCATCCGCCATCACACCGCTCATCCGTTCACCACTCGCGATCAAGTCTCAACCTCTGGAATATCGCGCGACAGGTCGAACTCGTCCGAGGGACGATGCGACTGAAGTCGCGGCTACAACGGCACGAAGTCCGCCTTCGCGGACTGCACGCGGGCGATCCGCGCTGGGCCACCAATCTCCGCAATCGATGTCGCAGTGGCCGTTTACCTCCCCCGGTCGGTTTTGGGGAGGTCGGAGATTCGCGGCGAGGCAGTTTTCGCCGCGAATCTCCGGGTGAGGCCAGGCCCGCGGCCCCGGCCGATCCCATCCTCCCGCAAACGGCGACGGGCGCAAGATATTGCGCCCGTCGCCCTGCCGCATCTCCGTACAACCCGGGAGCGGCTACCGCGCCACGTGGATGATCTGGTCGCGGCGCGTGCCCACGGAGACGTACCAGATGGGCACGCCGGTGAGCTGCTCGATGCGGCGCAGGTACGCGTGCGCGGCGGCGGGGAGGTCTTCCCACTGCCGCGCCTTCGACGTGTCTTCCGTCCAGCCGGGAAGCGTCTCGTACTGCGGCGCCGCCTCGTCCAGCAGCGCCAGGTCGCCGGGGAAGTCGTCCAGCGTCTGCCCGCCGGCGCCGTAGTGCGTGGCGATCTGCAGCTCGGGCAGGCCGTCCAGCACGTCGAGCTTCGTCACGGCCAGCCCCGTCAGCCCGTTCACCAGCGCCGCGTAGCGCACCACCACCGCGTCGAACCAGCCGCAGCGGCGCGGGCGGCCGGTGGTGGCGCCGAACTCGCCGCCCTTCTCGCGGATCTCCTCCTGCAGCGGCGACGGGAATTCCGTGGGCAGCGGCCCCTCGCCCACGCGGGTGGTGTAGGCCTTCACCACGCCCACCACGTCGTCGATCATGGTGGGCCCGATGCCCACGCCCAGCCCCGCGCCGCCGGCGGTGGTGTTGGACGAGGTGACGTACGGATAGGTGCCGTGGTCCACGTCGAGCAGGGCGCCCTGCGCGCCTTCAAGCAGCACGCGCTTTCCCGCGTTCAGCGCGTCCTGGATCACGCGGCCGGTGTCCACCATCAGCGCCAGCAGCCGCTCGCGGATCGACAGCACGTCGCGCACGAGCAGGTCGGCGTCCACCGTCTCGCCGCTGTCGAACAGCGCCAGCTTGCGGTTGATGCGCTCGGCGGCGCGGCGCAGCAGCGCCTCGGCGCGCGTGGCGTCGCGCAGGTCGGCCACGCGGATCCCCTGGCGCGCCACCTTGTCCTCGTACGCCGGCCCGATGCCGCGCCCGGTGGTGCCGATCTTCCCCGCGCCGCGGCTGGCCTCGGCCGCGCGGTCGAGGAGCTTGTGGTAGTAGAGGAGGAGGTGCGCGCGGCCGCTCACGCCCACCCGCTGCTCGGCGTCGGGCACCTTGCCGCGGATCCCGTCCAGCTCGTCGAAGAACTGGAACGGGTCGAACACCACGCCGTTGCCCAGCAGGCAGGTGCGGCCCGGGTGCAGGATGCCGCTGGGGATCTGGTGCAGGATGAACTCGTCGTCGCCCACGTGCACGGTGTGGCCGGCATTCGCCCCGCCCTGGTAGCGGGCCACGATGTCGATCTCCTCCGCCAGCACGTCCACGATCTTCCCCTTCCCCTCGTCGCCCCACTGCGAGCCGACGATCACCACACAGCTGCCTTTGCTCATCTCGTCCGAGCCGTTTCCGCGAGCGAGTCCCGTTGATCCGCTTCCCCGCCCCGCGACACCCATCCGCGGAGCCGGTCGAGAAGGCTGCACGGATTGCGCCGGGAGGCACAAAAGCGAGGCGCGGTCCCGTCCACAGGGGGATGGGACCGCGCGTTACGTATCCTGTGCCCAAGCTACGCGGCCACCGCGGCGGGTGTCAACCACGAACCCGCACCCTCCAGCTCGCGAGTCACGGACGGAAGGTCGTGCCGTTGCATCTCGGGCACGGCGGCAGGGTGTCCGTGGCATCATCCAGCTTCACGGTCTTGCCGCAGCTCGTGCAGGTATAGGTTCCCTTTCCCGGCTTCTGCCCTGTCGTCGACATCGTCGCGTCTCCATGAGCGGGTTCATTCCACTGGCGAACTCCTCTTGGACGGACGCCGGCCCCGTTTTCCAACCAGCGGCCCGGCAGGCGTGGAATATGCGGCGTGAAAGGATGCTACTCGGCCGCGCGGAGTTCGCGGCGCGGACGTTCACCATGCATGTAGGAGAAGGCAAAGATGAACGCACGACTCACGCTGGATGCCGGTCAGCTCCGGGTGGATTCGTTCGAGGTGGTACCGGCGGCCGAGGCCATGGGCAAGCCCTACCAGGTCGAGATCACCACCTTCCCCTGCGTCACGAAACGCCCGGACTTCTGCTGAAGGAGGGACCGGACGCGCCTCGTCGGGAAGGAGGGATCACGCCCCGGGGTGGTGAAAGTTGCCGATCGAGGCGTGTCTTTCGCCCGCCGCAGTTTCCGCCGCCACCGCCTGCTACGCCGGGCGAGGCGAGCCGCAGCCGGCGAAACGAGATCGCGGCGGCGGGCATGGATGCCCGCCGCCGCGAAGTCGTACAGCCAGACCGACTGGCAGAACGGTCTACTGCACCGTCACCGTCTGCTCCACGCGCGCGATGGAGGTCTGCCCCGAGCTGGGGTCGTTCTGGCCTTCCACCACGATCTTCATCGTGCCCGGCGTGTCGAAGTGCAGGGCGACCGTGCGCGGCAGCATGACCGTGGCGGCCGTGCACCCGCCGTTGCCGATCAGGTCGTACGGGCGGACGGTGGCCTGGGTGGCCGAGTAGATGACGTCGGCCCCGCCCACGCGGTAGCAGCCGCTCAGCCCCACCGTGGTGACCGTCACCTGGAACGTCTGCCCCGCGTTGACCGTGGAGGGTGCCACCAGCACGGGGGCGGTAAGATGCGGGGACTGGACGATCCCCGGCTCGCGCGCCTCGCCGTCGGTGGCCAGCGAACAGGCCCCCAGCAGGGACAGCGAAAGCATGCAGACAAGTGTGCGCTTCACGTGAATACTCCATGTCGAGGGCGGCAGGGTTACCGCGGGAACAACGCTCACGCGCCGCCGCGTGTGACACCGCCCCGCCCGTGATGAAAACCTCGCGCCAGCACCGCACCACGCGTGCCGGTTTCGCTCACGCGACGGCCGCGGAGCCATTCCCGCTGCCCTCTCATCGGGAAAAGCCCGACAGCGGCGCACGTCGAAGCGCGGCCCCCGGGCCCGTGGATACCTCGCAGAAGCGTGTCTCCAGCAGCCCTGTGCCCGGTCAGGGAAGATCCTTTCTCGGGGATGGGACGATCAGGGACGCGGCTGGTCTCCAAACGTGTGGCGGAACACCCCGCACTTCACCTCCACCGAGCGCGCGGTGATGAACCAGACGCGGTCGAAGTCGTTGTCGGCGTCGCCCTCGATGGCGACCACCACGGCCCCGGGCGCCAGCGCGGCGTAGGCGCCCGACACGCGCGTCTCGTGCTCGGTGGCCAGCCGGAAGCGCGCGTGCTTCATGCGCGTGGCGCAGGACAGGAAGGTGACGCCTTGGAACGCCGCCTCGGTGTCGTGCGAGTACACCATGTCGCCGCCGCCGATCAGCACCAGCCGCTCGTCGGCGAACGTCAGGAGCTGCCACTCCCAGCACCCCCGCTCGCTGAGCTCCGCGAGCCGCGCCGCCATCTCGGCCGCCGTGGCGGCGTGCGTGCTCACCGCACGGCTCCCGCGAGCGCCGCGGCCACCGCCAGCACGCCGATCAGCGCGCTCGCCGCCGACTTCATCGCCACGGCCACGATGCGGCCCACGAAGGCGCCCCAGCCCACGCGCAGCGCGCCGCGCATCTCGGGGTTCTTGGTGAGCTCCAGCACCGCCGCGCCCACGAAGGCGCCCAGGAACGCCCCCACCACGCTGCCCACGATGGGGATCGGCAGCCCCGCGAACGCGCCCACCAGGCCGCCCAGGATGGCGCCCCACGCCGCGCGCCGGCTGCCGCCGTACTTGCGCGCGTACCGCCCGCCGATGGCGAACTCCACCACCTCGGCCACGATCGCCACCACCAGCACCAGCGCGAAGATCCACCACCCCGCCCGCCAGTGCATGGCCCAGGCATAGGCGCCCACGGCGATCACCTGCAGCCAGGTGCCCGGCAACCCGAACGGAACCAGCAGCAGGCCGGCGACCTGCGCCAGCGCCAGCAGTGCAAAAGCCATTCGTCCGTCCCGGTGGAAGTCGACGTCACCCGCGCGTTTTCAGTTTCGCCCCCGCGCGCCCCGCGTGCAACAGGACGCGCCCGAGCGGCCGGCGGTTTCACGGCAGTGGGACCGAGGAGACGAAACCCGGCCGCTTCGCGACAGCCGCTTGCGCGTCCAAAAACGCCGTTTTATTGTTCACTGTGTTCACATGACCCGAGTGGCCAAAGCGGACGGGGCGCGGACTATCCCCGAGAGCGCATCACTGCGCGAACAGCGGCGACACAAGCCGCGGTTGAAGTGGTGCGTGAGTTGGTTGCTCATCGGCGGGAGGTGAGCGGAACACCCTTGCGCACGTTGGCGGCTGAGATCGGAATCACGAGAAGCGCGCTGGACAGGTTCCACAAGGTTCGTTCTCGCCCGGGGAAGAACTTGCCCAAGCTCAGGGACTGGTACATGGCCAAGCACAAAGCTCCAGTAGACGCGTACGAAACCCCACCGGAACTACTGGTGGCGATGGTGCTGCGTTCGATCGAGGAGGTGCCTGGCAGCCGGCGCATCGCAGCCCTCCGAGCTACTGCGGAACACTACAGGGCGCTTCACGCCGGCACTTCGCTGCCGAAATGGGTGCAGATGCTCGGTGACCTGGCCGATCGAGAAAGCGACGCCGCCAGCTGAGAGATCGGTAGATGCGCAGCCGACAAAAACGATCACCCGAAGAGTACCAGACGCCCCCCGAGGAACTCGTCGCAAGCGCGCTGCACGTGGTCAGTGGCATTCCGGGCAGCAAGCGCCCTCAGGCCGTGCGCCGCATGGCGCAGAACTTCCGGGACTTGTATGACGAGTTGAAGATGCCACAACCAGACTGGGTTCACATGCTCAGTGAGGTGGCGGATCGAGGAGACGACGCCTGATAATGACTGCAGCGCCTGGTATTGATTCGATGTAGCTAGCGGAGGTGGTCTGGAAGGGGTGCGTGCTCATCGATGTGCAGGGTGTGAAAGCGCCGCACAATTTGCCCCTCCCCGCGAAAACGCCGGGAGGGGCGATCTGCATCTACGTTGTCCGTCAGTGGCGACTACACGCCCGGCTGCATCGGCTGTGTCTCGGGCTTCGCCTCACACGCCTTGAGCGCGGCCTCGCGCACGGCGTCGTTGCGGTCGCGCATCTGGCGCTGCAGCACGGCGCGGGCACCCTCGCCCCCCACCTCGCCCAGCGCGCGGATGGCCTCCACGCGCACGGCCAGCGGCGTGCGCGAGAACAGGCTGCCGCCGCTGGCGCGCTCGGCCAGCGCCGGCACCGCGCGCGGGTCGCCGATGCGGCCCAGCGCGCGGATCACCTCGATCACCGTCTCCTGGTCGGTCTCCTCGCCCAGGCGCTTCATCAGCGCGGCCACGGCGGTGGGCGCCTTGGTGAGCCCCAGCCCCAGCGCGGCCGCCGCGCGCAGCGTGGGCTCGGCGTCGTTGAGGCCGATGGTGAGCTGCTGCACCGCCTCCTCGCCGCCGAACTTGCTGAGCGCGATCACCGTCTCGCGGCGCACCCGCACGTCGGGGTGGCGGATGGTGCGCGCGAAGTGCTCGATGGCGTCGGCGCTGCGGATCTCGCCCAGGATCCCCACCATGTTGCGCACCACGAACCAGCGCTCGTCGCCCACCATGTCTTCCAGCAGCGGCACGCCCACCCGGTCCAGCTCCACCAGCGCGTCGCGGTAGGCGCGCCGAGCCGACAGGTCGCTGGCGCCGATCAGGCTGCGCACCAGCGGCGTCACCACCTCGGCACCCAGCGCCAGCAGCGTTCCGCGCAGGGCGGCGCGGTCGTCCTCGGTCTTGCTGCGCCCCAGCCGCTCCACCATCTCCTCGATCAGGAAACGGTTGCCGATGCGCGTCATGGCCATCATGATGCTGCCGCGCGTGGCCGGGTTGCGCCGCGCCAGGCTCTCGGCGTCCTTGCGCAGGTCGGTGAGCACCCCGATGGCGCGGTCGAGCATGGAGCGCTCGATGCACCACTGGGCCACGAACTCCAGCCGCTGCAGCGCCTCCACCCGCTCCGAGTCGGCGCCCTCGCGCAGCATGGCGCGGAGCTCCTCCAGGTCCTCCGTCTCCACCCGGCGGGCCGAAAGCTGCACCTGCTGGTACATGTCGTGGGTGCTCCACAGCGCCACGTCCTCCAGCCCCGTCTTCTTTCCCGTGGGCCCCAGCGGCCCCGCCACCCGCACCGGCGGCGTGGTCACCCCCTGCCCGGGCTCCACGCGCTGGCCGTTCACTGCCACGCGCTGCACCCCGGCCGCCGACAACGCCGCGGCGAAGCCGCCGCCCACCGCCAGGATCCGCGCCGGCAGCGCCGCGGCCGAGAGGACGCGCCCCAGCGACTCGGCCGTCACCTGGTGGCGCAGCACCAGCTCGCGCACGCCGTGCTCGCCCAGCCGGGCGGCGAAGCGCTGCACGTGCGGCGAGCGCCGGGCCACGCTCTCGCCGCGCACGGCCAGGCCGCCCGGCGCCACGCCGATCACCAGGTCGTCGTCGCCCAGGGCCTGCAGCGACTCTTCCAGCTTGTGCAGGGCGGAGACGAGGGTGGGGTGCACGACGGGGTAGTACTCGGCCAGGGAATGCCCCTTGGCGAGGTCCACGATCAGCGCCGGCACGCTCTTCGGTCCGCTCATACGGCCGTTACCGTTTGATTCGCTCGCCTTCGTCTTCGTAGCGGAAGATCCAGGCGGCCAGGGCGCCGGGGCGGATGGTCCGCTCGCGGTGCCACGGCTCGATGTCCCACTGCGACCCGCCCTCGGCGCCGGGCTCGGCGTCCACGCGCGCCAGCACGCCCACCGCCCGGTCGCGCCACGCCTCCCAGCTGGCCGGGCGCAGGTCCACCCATCCCTTCCACGCGGTGTCGTCGGGCACCTCGCCGGGGGCGGGCTCCACCACCACCTTGCGGCCCCGCAGCAGCCGCTCGCCGTCGGCCAGCAGCACGGCCAGGTTGGCCGAGAGGATGCGCGTGCGCAGGTCGGCGTCGCCTTCCACCAGCCGCTGGCTCTCGGCGGCGAAGGTTTCGGGGTCGAGCCCGGCGGCGCGCTCCAGGTCGCCGTCGCACAGGCGCCGCAGGATCTCGCCCTCGAACAGCAGCTTGGTGAGGCGCGGCGGTCCCAGCATCTCGAAGCCCACGCTGCGCTGCCCGGCGCCGCGCTCCAGCCCCTCCATGTACGACAGCGCCGACTGGCGCAGCACCCCGGCGCGGTAGGTGGGCCCGGCGGTGGATGCGTCCAGCGCCGCGACCACGTCGCGGCCGGTGGGGTGGCCCACGATCTCGCGCACCGCGTCGCGGGCGATCTCTTCGGGGGTGATGAACTCCATCAGCCCCAGCGCGGTGATCGCCTCGAACTCGTCGGGGCTGAACAGCCCGTTCTCCCCCGAGTCCAGGTACACGCCGGTGAGCGTCTCGCCGGTGTCGCGCCACAGCGCGCCCTTCCCGAACTCCTTGCGTCCGTCCCGCGTCTCTCCAGACGGCGGAAACGCCTCGGCAAGCGACGCCGGCGCCACCGCGTCCACGCGGGTGATGGGCGCGCCGCGCCACACCACGTCGCCCGAGTGGATCCCCTTCCAGCTGATGGCCGCGGTGGGCTTGATCTCCTTGACCGCGGGGGCGCCGGGGGTGCGCGCCATCAGGTACAGCAGCAGGGTATGGGCGCCGGCCACCGCGCTCTTGCTGAGCAGCTGGCGGCTGGGCCGGTCTTCGCTGTGGGTGAAGGGGATGTTGAGCCCCATCCCGCCCGTGCCCGCCGTGCCGATCTTCAGGTACGCGCGGGTGCCCACGGCCTGCATCGCGTGAAGCGCCACCCACACGTGGTGGATCAGGTGCGGCAGGGTGAGGGTGGTGAGGTGCTTCTCCACCGTCTCCAGGTCCACCGGCCCCGCCGCGGCCGCCTCGCGCAGCGCCTGCGCGCTCTTGAACACGTTCTGGTAGGCAAAGCCCGTGGCCGTGTTCACGCAGTCGATCATCACCTCGGGGCGGTGGCGCAGCACCAGGTCGCCCAGCGCGGAGCGGTGCAGCGTCTCGTCGCCCAGCGGGCCGAACAGGTCGTCGAGCAGGGCGCCGCGCGCGGCGGGGTCGTCCAGCATCCGGTCGCGCCCCGCATCCTTGAACGCCAGCGGGGCGAACAGGTTCCCCCATTCGGCCACGATGTCGGTCTCGGGCGCCACACGCCGCAGCTCCTCGGCGCCCTCCTCCGCCTCGCGCTGCGTGAGCGCGGAGATCACCAGCAGCGCCGGCTTCATGGGCAGCAGCTCGCGGGCGATGGCCATGCCCACCAGCCCCGAGCCGCCCAGGATCACCACGCGCGAATCGCGAATATCCACGGATCTACCGTACGTTCGTGAAGTGCGGGTCGGATGCGTCACGAACGCTTCCCACCACCACCGCGCGGCCCGGGCTTGCCCCCGCCCCTGCCCGCCCCGCCGCCCTTGCCTCCGCCGCGAGACGGCGCGCCGCCCTTGCGCGGCCCTCCGCCGCCGCCCGCGCGCGGGCCCGCGCCGCCGGAGCGCGGCCGCTCGCCGTCACGCCCGCCGCGGGCCGGGGCGCCGCCCGCCTTGCCCCCGCGCGGCGCGTCGTCGCGCGACCCGAAGCCCTTGCCGCCGGTGGGACGCCCGGCGCGCCGCGGCGCATCGCCGTCGTCGCGCTTCTGGTCTGCGGTGCGCTCGGGGCGCCCGGTCTGCGGCCACTGCGCCTTCATCTCGCGCTCGCCGCCCTGCCCGCCGCGGCGCTCGCCCGAAGGCCGCGTGTCGTCCTCGTCTCGCCTCGCCGGGCGCTTGGGCCCTGCGCCACGGCCGGCCGGCGGACGGCGCGCCGGCGCGTCGCCTTCGTCGCGCCGCGCGGGACGGCCCGGTCCGGCACCGCGGCCAGCAGCCGGACGGCGGGCCGGCGCGTCACCTTCATCCCGCCGCGCCGGGCGGTACGCTCCAGCACTGCGCCCAGCGGTCGGACGGCGAGCCGGCGTGTCGCCTTCATCCCGCCGCGTCGGACGGCCCGGTCCGGTGCCGCGACCTGTCGTCGGACGACGAGCCGGCGCGTCCTCATCATCCCGGCGAGTCGGACGCTCCGCTCCAGCACTGCGCCCAGCGGTCGGACGGCGAGCCGGTGCGTCCCCATCATCCCGGCGCGTCGGGCGATCCGCTCCAGCACTGCGCCCAGCGGTGGGACGACGAGCCGGGGCATCGCCTTCATCCCGGCGCGTCGGGCGATCCGCTCCGGCACCTCTGCCTGCCGTCGGACGACGCGTCGAGGCATCCTCGTCATTCCGGTGTGTCGGACGATTGGGCCCCGTACCGCGACCGGCAGCGGGACGGCTCGTGGCGCCGGGGCCTGCGTTGCGGGGCGTGAACCGCTTCGGCCCCATGCCCCCCGACGCGGTTGGACGGCGCGCCGGAGCCTCTTCGTCGTCGCGCCGTGTGGGACGGTCGGCGCCGCGGCCCGCGGTCGGGCGGCGCGCCGGCGCGTCACCTTCGTCGCGCGCAGGACGGCGGGTCGGAGCGCCCGGGCGGCTGCCGGCGGAGGTGCGTCGCGGCGCCGAGTCGTCGTCACGGCGGACGGGTGCGCCACGCGGCGCGTCGTCGTCGCGGCGAACCGGCGGGCGGCGCGGGGCATCGTCGTCGCGACGGACGGGGCCGCGCTTCGGGCCTCCCGCCGGCGCGCCGGCGGTGCGGCGGGGCGTGGACTCCGAATCATCCTTCCAGCGGCCGCGGGCAGGCTTCGCCGCGTCGCGGCCGGCCGGCTTGCCGCGGACCTTGGCGTACGGCCGCGAGCCCTTCTCGTCGGCGTTGCGGCGCGTCTTCTCGGCCGATGCGGGGCGCGCGGGCTTCTTCGCGGCCGCGCTGTACTCGCCGTGCGTGGCGCGCCGCGGGGGCCGGTCGCCACCCGTCGCCTCGGCGATGACGGGGGAGACGGATGTGCCGGCGGCCGGCCTCTCCGGCTTCGTGCGCAGGCTGGAAAGCTCGCTATCGTCCACCACGCGCCACTTCCCCGGCTTCAGCTCGCCCAGCGCCACGGGGCCGAAGCGGCGGCGGATCAGGCGGTTCACCGGGTGGCCCACCGCCTCCAGCATCCGCCGCACCTCGCGGTTCTTCCCCTCCACCAGCACGATCGACATGCGGTGCTCGTGCTCGGCCGTCTGGTGCAGGCGGCGCACGCTCTCGGCCTTCAGCACCTCGCCCTCGTCCTCCACCCCCTCCGTCAGGCGGTGCATCGCCTCGGCGGTGGGCTTCCCCTCCACGTCGGCCCAGTACTCCTTGGTGATGCCGAACGAGGGGTGCAGCATGCGGTTGGCCAGCCCGCCGTCGTTGGTCAGCAGGATCAGCCCCTCGCTGTCGCGGTCGAGCCGGCCCACGTGGAAGAGCCCGTGGTACTTCTCGGGGAGGAGGTCGTAGATCGTCTTGCGGCCGTACTGGTCGATGCGCGTGGTCACGTAGCCCGTGGGCTTGTGCAGCGCGATCCAGGTGATGGGCTGCACCTCCACCGTCTGCCCCTCCACCTGGATCTCGTCCACGCCGGGGCGCACCTTCACCCCGGGCGCGGTCACGCTCTCGCCGTTGACGAACACGCGCCCGCTGGCGATCAGCTCCTCGGCGGCGCGGCGCGAGGCCACGCCCGAGTGGGCCAGGAACGCCTGGAGGCGAACTTCTTCAACGTGCTGGTGCTTGTTCTGCTTAGGCCGCGGCATCACCGAGAGAGAGCTGTGGGTCACTGCTGGGCTCGCGGCGCGCGAGCACCACGGGCAGGTCTTCCGGGCGCGGCAGGTCGTCCAGCGCGCGGAAGCCGAAGTGCTGCAAGAAGAAGGGCGTGGTCCCGTAGAGCAAGGGGCGGCCCAGTCCTTCGCCGCGGCCCACCACCTCCACCAGGCCGCGCTCCTGCAGCGTCTTGAGCACGGCGCCGGCGCCCACGCCGCGGATGTCCTCCAGCTCGGCGCGCCCCACCGGCTGGCGGTAGGCGATGATGGCCAGCGCCTCGAGCGCGGGGCCCGAAAGCCGGTGCGCGGTGGGCACGCTGTCGAAGCGCTCCAGCACCGGCGCATACTCGGGGCGGGTGAGGATCTGGTAGCCGCCGCCCACCTCGTAGATCCCGAAGGCGCGCTCCTCGCGCTCGTACTCGGCGCGCAGCTCGGCCACGGCGGCCTCCACCCGCTCCTCGTCCAGCGCCTCGTCGGCCCGCGCCAGCTCGGCGGCGGCGAGCGGCGCCTCGCTGGCGAAGAGCAGCGCCTCGATCACGCGGCTGGGCCTCACGGGGCCCGCCGCGGGAACGGAGCGATGGGAATCGCTGCGAGGACGGCGCGACGCCGGCCGCCGCGAACGACGACGCGCCGCGCCGGAAGGACGATCGCGTGCACCGCGGCTGCCGGCGGCCGGGGGCCAGCCCGAAGGCGGGGGCTCACGCGTCCGTCTGCGCCGGCGTCCGTTCGCGGGCGCGGTAGATCCAGAGCGACGAGAACGGCTCCGTCTGGCGCAGGCGCACCACCGAGCGCTTGCCCAGCTCCAGGCACGCCAGCAGCGTGGCCACGGCGTGGATGCGCGTGCCCCACTTCTCCACCAGCACGTTGAACTCGATGCGGCGGCGCTCCACCAGCGCGTCCACCACCTCGTTCATCTTCTCCTCGAGCTTCACCGGGCGGCCGTGCACGGTGTGCACCGCCTGCACCTCGTCCAGCCGCTCGGCCATGCGCAGCGCGGCCTCCCACACCTCGCTCCACGCCGTCTCCAGCGGCAGGTCGGCCAGCCGGGGCGCGGGGCGCACCTCCACGAAGCCGCGGCCGAAGAGGCGGGCGCGCTGGCGCTCGGCCTGCTCCAGCAGCCGCGCCGCCTCGCGGAAGTGCTCGTACTCCAGCAGCCGGCGCACCAGCTCGGCGCGCGGGTCGTCGCCCTCGTCCTCGTCGCCGCGCCGGGGGAAGAGCATCTGCGCCTTGATGCGCACCAGCGTGGCCGCCATCTCCAGGAACTCGCCCGCCCGCTCCAGCTCCAGCCGCCCCACGCCCTGGATCGCCGCCAGGAACTGCTGCGTGATGCGCGAGATGGGGATGTCGAAGATGTCGATGTCCTGGTTGCGGATCAGGTGCAGCAGCAGGTCGAGCGGCCCGTGGAAGCGGTCGAGGTCGATCTCGAACGGGTCGCGCGCCGCCGGCGCGTCCAGCTCCAGCAGCGTGCTCACACGTGCATGGCCGGCCAGAGAAGCATCTGTGCCACCGCGCTGGCGGGGATCAGCACCGCGTTCAGCACCCCCAGGATCAGCAGCATGTAGAGGAGGACGAAGCCGAACGGGTAGAGCTGGCGGTAGGCGTGCGCCAGGTTGGCCGGGAGCAGGTGATAGAGCACGTGCGACCCGTCCAGCGGCGGCACCGGCAGCAGGTTGAAGAAGATGAGCACCACGTTCAGGTACACCCCGGTCACGAACAGCTGGTGCGCGGTGCTCAGGAACCCGGTGCCGCCCGTGGAGTGCAGCGCCGCCACGGTGCCCCAGTCGAGCAGCGCGAACATCACCGCCAGCCCCAGGTTGCCCACCACCCCGGCCAGGGAGACCAGGATGTCGCCCTGCTTGTACTTGCGGTACTTGCGCGGGTCCGTGGGCGTGGGCTTGGCCCAGCCGATGATGGGCGCGCCGGTGAGCGCGCCGATGGCCGGGAACAGCAGGCTGCCGATGGGGTCGATGTGCGAGCGCGGGTCCAGCGTGACGCGGCCCGCCCGGTACGCCGTGTCGTCGCCCTGCTTCAGCGCCACCCACGCGTGCATGAACTCGTGGACGGAAAAGGCCAGCAGGAGGACGGGAAGGGCGAGGATGAACTGGCTGATGCGCTCGGGGGTGATCTCCATGCCGCGCAAGTTAGGTACGGCGCCGTTCCCTGTCAAAACCGGAAGCGGGGCGGGGTTGACAACATGCTCTGGTTCGGGTATGATTTGGCTTCCCGTTTTCTGGGCTGAACGCGTAAGACCAACGCACAACGAGCCGGCGCGCGGAAGCCCGCGCCCGAGCTGATTTCCGGAGATCATCCCTTGCCGAACGTCAAGTCCGCCGAAAAGCGGATGCGGACCAACGAGATCCGCGCCGCGCGCAACCGCGCTTTCCGCTCCCGCCTGCGCAGCGCGCTGAAGCGCGTCCGCACCGCCGGCAACCAGGGCGAGGGCGCCACCGCGCTGCGCGAGGCCACCTCGCTGCTCGACCGCGCCGCCCGCAAGCGGATCATCCACCCGAACAAGGCCGCCCGCGCCAAGTCGCGCCTGAGCGCCTTCATCGGCAAGCTGAGCGCCGCCTCGTAAGCTTTCGCAGCGCCTGCGGCACCCCGGCCCGCCGACCTTCACGGTCGGCGGGCCTTTGCTGTGCCCGCGAAAAACCTCTGGGAACTTTGAAGTCCGCGAAGGCGGACTGTGTGCCGTTGTAGCGGCGACTTCAGTCGCATTGTTCCACCTCCGCGCCTTATCCCCGGGCTGCCGATCCGCAAGGAGGCCCCCTCTCCGCGCTGCGGAGAGGGGGCCTCTGTGCGTCCGTCGCGACGGGTCAAGTCTCGCCCGCTGGTCAGGCGTGCGCCAGCTCGCGGGCCGGGGCGGTGTTCGCGGCCGCCGACTCGCGGCCCACGTGGCGGAAGAGGCCGGTCACGCGGCCGAGCACCGTGAAATCCTCGTGCTCGTGCACCAGGATGGGGTCGTACTCGGGGTTGGCGGGCTCCAGCACGATCTTGCCGTCCTTGGCGAAGTAGCGCTTGATGGCCGAGTCGCCGTCGATGCGCGCGGCCACGATGTCGCCGTTCCGCACGTCGTCGTCGTCGATCGGCTCCACCACCACCAGGTCGCCGCTGGCGATCCCCGCGCCGATCATGCTGTCGCCCTTCACCTCCAGCAGGAACGAGTCGGCCGAGGGCGCCAGCTTGCGGTCGAGCTCGTAGACCTCGCGCACGTGGTCGCGCAGCAGCACCGGCGTGCCCGCGGCGATCTTGCCGTAGAGCGGGGCCGAGAGCACGGCCGGGTAGAGGTTCATCCCCACGATGCGCACGCCGCGGCTGCGGCTGGCGTCGCGCTCGATGTGCCCCTTGTCGGCCAGCGCCTGCAGGTGCTCCGACACCGTCTTGGTCGACTTGATGCCGAAGCGTTTCCCGATCTCGCGGATGCTGGGCTGGTAGGTGTTCTCCTTCAGGTAGTCGACCAGGTAATTCAGGATCCTGCGCTCGATCTTGGTCAATGGCTCGGGCATGAGTGCCTCCTGTGACCGCGGGAGTGTATCCTTGCGAGTCGCGGGACCGGCGGAAGCTTGCCCGGCCGCGGATTTGCCGATGGGAGACGCGGAGAAACAGACAGGGGAGACACACAGCAGCAACTGCGCACCTCCCCTTCCCTGAACCCGCCCCGGCGTGAGTTGCGCCCCGCGCGAGCCTGTGGGAACGCGCGGCGGATGCACGGTCTGTTTCCGTGCTATCCGGCACAGGAACGCAACTTAGGAGTCGGTACAAACGTTGTCAACGATTCTGTTTTCGCCGCAATCCGTTTGCGGCCCGTGCGTCACGCCGGAGCGCCCAGCCGCGCCAGCGCCGCGTCGATGCGGGCCAGCGTGCGCTCGCGCCCCATCACCCACACCACCTGGTCGATCCCCGGGCTGGCGGCGCTGCCGGTGAGCGCCACCCGCAGCGGCTGCGCGAGCTTGCCCATCCCCACGCCGAAGCGCTCGGCCTGCTCGCGCAGCGCGGTCTCCACCGCCTCGGGCGTCCACGGCTCGAGCGCCGCGAACACCGGCCGCAGCCCGGCCAGGCGCTCGCCGGTCTGCGGGTCCTTCCAGTGCTTGGCCGTGGCGGCCTCGTCGTAGTCGATCTGCGCCGCCAGCAGGGGCATGGCCTTCGGGGCGATCTCCAGCACGGTGCGCGAGCGGGTCTTCAGCAGGTCCACGGTGGTGAGCAGCCACTCGGGCGCCGCGTCCACCTCGGCCTGCGTCACCAGGCCGTCGGCCACCAGCTGCGGGCCCACCACGGGGAGGAGCTCGGCGGCGGGGACGCGGGCCAGGTACTGCCCGTTCATCCACTCCAGCTTCTCGGTGTCGAAGATCGCCGCCTTCTTGTTGATGCGCTCGAGGGTGAAGGCCTCGACCAGCTCCTCCCGGCTCATCACCTCGCGCTCGTCGCCCGGGTTCCACCCCAAAAGCGCCAGAAAGTTGAAGAGCGCGTCGGGGAGGATTCCCATCCCGGCATAGTCGCCCACGGCCGTGGCCCCGTGCCGCTTGCTCAGCTTCTTCCCGTCGGGCCCCAGGATCATGGGCAGGTGCCCGAAGACGGGCACCGCCGCGCCCAGCGCCTGGTACAGCAGGATCTGCTTGGGCGTGTTGGGCACGTGGTCGTCGCCGCGGATCACGTGGGTGATGCGCATCTCGATGTCGTCCGCCACCACGGCCAGGTTGTAGATGGGCGTGCCGTCGGTGCGCAGGATGATGAAGTCTTCGATGCTGCCGTTGTCGAACGTGGTCACGCCGTGCACCACGTCGTCCCACTCCGTGGTCCCCTCGGGCACGCGGAAGCGCACGGTGAACGGCGTCCCGCTGGCGGCGCGGGCGTCGCTCTCCTCGGCCGGGATGCCGTAGCAGGTGCGGTCGTAGCGATACTCCACGCCCGCCGCCGCACGCTTGGCGGCCAGCTCCTCGGGGGTGCAGAAGCAGCGGTACGCCTTGCCCTCGGCCAGCAGGCGCTCGGCCTCGGCCTTGTGACGCGCGAAGCCGTCGGCCTGGTGGAAGGGGCCCTCGTCCCAGCTCAGCCCCAGCCAGGTCATCCCCTCCAGGATGGTGCGGGTGCTGGCGTCGGTGCTGCGCTCGCGGTCGGTGTCTTCCACCCGCAGCACGAACACGCCGCCCGTCTTGCGGGCGTAGAGCCAGTTGAACAGCGCCGTGCGGGCGCCGCCCACGTGCAGGTACCCCGTAGGGCTGGGGGCGAAGCGGAGTCGGACCTGGTCTGCCATCCCTAGAACCGTCCTGTATCGGTCAGCCGTTGAATGCGGGTGCCACGGATTCGATGCGCGGGAAACCTAAGCCGGAGCGGGGGGTGAATTCCACCCCTGGCGGTAAATCGTCCGTTCACCGTCGGATTCCTCCAGCATCAGCGTCCTCGCGGCGCCCCGCGTTCGGAGATCAGGCAAGCTGCCGCGATCGGGTGGGAATGGGGACGCCCTCGTGATCGTCACGCATCGATCCGCAGCCTCCGACCCGAGATCGCTCCGCCGCTCTCGAACCGCTCATCGCAAACTCCATCGGTCGACTCCACGAACCCCGCCGCACGCGCCGCGTCGCGGATCGCGCCGGCCGCGCCGGGGGCGTAGACGTCCACGTGGAGATTGGCGTACTGGCAGAGGCTGGCGACGAACGGCACGCCTTCGTGGGCGATGTAGACGGGGCCGTAGCCCATGTCCATCCGCACGCTCCACAGCAGCGGCGCGAACACGGCCTCCGCGTCCGTCGCGGCGATGCGGATTCCGCCGTCGAAGCTCCCTCCCGCACCCATCTCGCGAAACGCGCGGGCGGCCGTTGCCACCACCGCCGGGCTCCGCCTGCGCGTGGGCCACCGCCCGCTCGGCCACGCGTGAAGGAACGTCAGCGCACCGCCGCCGAACGGCGCCAGCATCCTTCCCAGCGCGGGCCCCATCTCCGCCGCCGTCTCTTCGATGCCGGACGTGGGCAGGTACAGCGTCAGGCTCTCGGCCCAGCGGAGCTGCGGATCCGCGACGATTGCGTCGCACGCTTCCGCCAACCACTCCGCTTCACCTTCCTCCGGCGCATGGGCCCGCTGCCACCCGGCCACGGCATGCGCGAGGTACGGGTTCGCGCGCAGGCATTCGTCGCGCCCGACGAGAGGGATCGGTGGTTCTGGTCTGATCATGTCGGACGGGAGCATAGGTTGGCGTGGCGAGTGGCCACGACGTCTTGACATACGTTTAAAGTCATGTTTATATAAACCATAAGAGCGCGCTCCTTTGAAACCTATGCAATTGTTTGGCAGATGGTGATTCTATGAAGCGCGCGGTTGAGTTTCTGATCGTCGTCATCGCGACAGCGTATCGCGGGGCCATCCACACCGCGAATGCGCAGGTGGAGCCCGCCGGCGACATTGCGTCAGACTCCATTCGTGCTTCAGCGACGAGGCGCCATGGGGCTTCGCAGTTGGAAGATAGACTCACGCGCATCCTCGTTGACGACGGGTACGCGAACGTTGCCGCCGTAGTGGAGCGTGAACGCGTCTCCATCGTGTACGAGAACGCGCGGTATCGCGATCCGCGTCGCGGACTGCGGCGTGCCGCGGAGCTGCTCCAGCCGGAGATCGCTCCGGGCCAGGAGCTGATTCTGGTGCCCACGGTCACGGCTGTACCACTCCTTTCGGCACACTACTGTCCCAATTTGGCAGGACCAGCAACGGAACCGGTCGCCGCACCGGCGAGGGTATCGATGGACGTCTCGGACCTACCGACCGCTCTGCTTCGCGCTCGCCGCAGCAGCTCGTCGTTCGGCCGCCTCGACGTGGTGATCCACCCGTGGTTCGAGGCCAGCTTCGGAGACTTCGACAACCCGATCGCCTCGCGCACGGGGATCGCGCCCGAGCTGCGGATGGCGCTTCGGCCCGGGCTCACCGTGTCGGCGCAGGCGCTCTTCACCCTGCAGGATGATCTGCATACGGGTGAATCGCGGGTCCGTCCGGGGGTAGTGACCGTGAATCAGACGGTGAGGCTCCCACGCAATCTGTTCGTCGCCGCGACGGCTGGCTTGTTCGCGCGGAACCGGTACGGCATTGGAACAGAGATTACGGCATACTCGATCGATACCCGGTGGAGTTTAGGCGCTGAACTCGGGATTACCGGTGAGAGTTCATTCATCAATCACCAATGGGGTTTTACGGCCCTTAACCAACCGACGGCGTTGATGACGATTACTCACCGACTTCAACAGCACGGCGTCACCATGCGAACAACGGCCGGCGTGTTCCTACCTCGTGAGCGCGGCGCGCGTCTGGACGTCGTACGAAAGTTTGGTGAGTTCGAACTCGGGTGGTTCGGCGTAACTACCGGCCGCGCCGCCAACGGTGGCCTCACCCTCCGTATTCCGCTTCCGCAACAACGATATTCGTTTCCCGCGCCGGTACGCCTCCGCTCGGCCGAGACGTTCGTGTGGCACTACCGGTACAGCGCGGCTGCACCGAGCGGCCAGCGCTATCCTCCGCCAGCTGAGTACACGTGGCTGAGTTCGTACCTGTGGAGTGATCTCTAACAGCGGCCGCGCCGTGCAGATACAGAATGCGCAGGAAAGCCGGCGCACTCGCCATAGTGTGGAACATCGGATGGAACCATACGCCTACGCGCTCCTTAGGCTCGCTAGAGCCGATCTTCTCACCTCAATCGCGAGAAATTGCATGTCAACCCTGCACCGCTCCGTAATCGCCCTGTGTGTTGCCGCGGTCGCGGCCTGTGATCTCCCTTCAACAGCTGTGGCGCCATATACCAGATCTATATATAAGCTAAACGGCACTGTTTACGCCAAGAGCTCCGAGGGGTGGGCTCTGCTGAACTCTGCACTGGATATGCCGTCGATCGACACGATAACAAAAGTCTCCGGTACCGCCTTCGAACTCCAAAAAGGTTCCAACTACCAATGGTTTTTGCGTTGCAAAGCCACGGGCACAGGCAGGATCAGAGCGTACGAACTCTTTGTTTCCCCTGCGAAAGAGTTCAATGTTAATTGCACCGAGGATACCGGAGGAGGCAATTGAACTGCCTCTCGCGAACTCTCTTGATCATTGTGCAAGCTGCATGCGGTACGTCAGCACTCGGATCACAATCGCTCACCGGCACCACTGGCCTCGTCTCCATCCCCACGGCCGAGATGCCGGCAGACGGCACGCTCGCCGTGGGCGCGAACCTGATCGATCGCCGCTACCACGGCTACGACGGCCTCGAGTATGGCGAGCACGCGGCGCTGGTGGAGTTCGCCACCGTGGGGTTCCTGCCCTTCGTGGAGGTGGGGCTGAGGCTCACTCGCGTAACCGGCATTCCGCGGTTCGCGCTGGGCGACCGGATGGTGAGCGTGCGCGTCCGCCTCGTTGAAGAAGGCACCGAGGTGCCGGCCGTCGTCGTGGGGGCACACGATCTGGTGGGGACGCGCCGGTTCCACACGACGTACGCGGTCGCCTCGAAGTCCGTGGCCACGCTCCCACCGGTCGGCACGGTCGGGCTGCACCTGGGCTATGGCGGAGATCCGCTGTCGCTGCGCCGGGTAGGCCACGGGTTGGACGGCGCGTTCGGCGGGGTCTCCGTGGCGCCCTCGCGCTGGGCCTCGCTGTTCGCGGAGTACGACACCGAGCGCGTGAATGCTGGCGCGCGGCTGCGAATCTGGCGGTTTGCGCTGCTGGCGGCGGCGCAGAACCTGGACGGGATCTCCGCAGGCGTCAGCTACACGCAGCCGCTGCACGATTGAGCAGACGCCCGACGACACGACGCCCCGGCGGAATCTTCCGCCGGGGCGTCGTCGTGCATGTCGCGGAAACCGGACCCTTCACCGCCGCCGCAGCTGGTCGATCTCCGCCCGGAGCGTGGCGATGAGCTCGGCGATGAAGCCGAAGCCGAAGAGGAGGAAGCCAATCGTCTCCAGCAGCCCCACCAGCGTGAGCAGCGGCCGGAAGCCGAAGGGCGGCATCCAGTCGCCGATGCGCAGCACGACCGTCACCAGCCCCACCAGCATCCCCAGCGCGATCAGGATCAGCCCGCTGCCGCCGAAGAACTGCATCGGCTTCTCGCTGAACTTCAGGTAGAACCAGACGACCACCAAGTCGCCGACGCCCACCAGCACGCGGCGCTTGCCCGTGTACTTGGCCACGCCCGCGCGGCGGGGGAAGAGCGTGATGTCCATCTCGGTCACGCTGTAGCCCTCGGCGTGCGCCAGCACCACGAAGAAGCGGTGCCAGTCGTGGCGCAGCGGGATCTCGCGCAGGATCTCGGTGCGGAACGCCTTCATGGCGTTCAGGTCGCGCACCGGGATGTCGAACAGGCGCTGCGACAGGCGGTTGTAGATGCCGCTCACCGCCGCCTTCTCGTACTGCCCCACCTTGCGCCCGCACACGATGTCGAACCCCTCGCCCAGCTTTTCCAGGAAGCGCGGGATCTCTTCCGTGCCGTGCTGGAGGTCGGCGTCGAAGAGGACCAGGTAGTCGGTCTCGGCGGCGCGCGCGCCGGTGACCATCGCCTCGGTCTTCCCCAGGTTGCGCCGGTGGCGCACCACCTTGGCGCGCGGGAAGCGCTCGGCCTCGCGCATGGCGGCCTCCCAGGTGCCGTCGCGCGAGCCGTCGTCCACGATGATCAGCTCGCCGGCCAGGTCGTGCCGCTCGAACGTCGCCCGCAGCTCGCTGAAGAGCGCGGGGATGTTCTCCACCTCGTCGAAGGCGGGGACCAGCACCGCGAAGTTGCGGCGGAGCGCTTCGGGCACGGTGACGCCCGGGAGAACGGGAGCGGCGGGAGAGACGGCCATCGGCGCGTGGGGAGGGGAGACGGAAGGGGTGGCGGCAGCGGGACCGGGGCCAGCGGACGCGGCCAGGGGGACGCCCACGCGGGAGTCCCCCTGTCCCCTGTCCCCCGTTCCCCGTGCGCTGCCCGTGCTCACACGCGCTTGCGCATCCGCGCCGACAGCACGCCCAGCTGGTCGCGGTACTTGGCCACGGTGCGGCGGGCGATCTGGATCCCCTCGTCCTTGAGGATGTTGACGATCGCCTGGTCGGTCAGCGGGTGCGCGGGGTCCTCGTCGCTCACCAGCTTCTCGATCTGCGCCTTGATGCCGCGCGCCGAGACGTCTTCACCCGACGTGGTCGAAAGCCCCGACGAGAAGAAGAACTTGAGCGGGAACACGCCGCGCGGCGTCTGCACGAACTTCTCGTTGGTCACGCGGCTGACGGTGGATTCGTGCATGTCGATCACCTCGGCCACCTCGCGCAGGGTGAGCGGCTTGAGGTACTGCACGCCCTTGTCGAAGAAGTCGCGCTGACGGTCCACGATGAAGTTCATCACCTTGAGCATCGTCTGCCGGCGCTGCTCGATGGCCTGGATCATCCAGTTGGCGCTGTTCAGCTTGTTGCTGATGAACTCCTTGTTCTCGCCCTGGAACTTCTTCTTGTCCTTGGCGATGTCGCGGTACGTGCGGCTCAGCTTGAGCCGCGGGAGCGACGTGTCGTTGAGGAAGACCAGGTACTCGCCCTCGATCTTCTCCACGATCAGGTCGGGGATGATGTAGTTGTCGCCGTGCGACGCGTACTTGAGCCCCGGCTTGGGGTCGAGCTTGGCCACCTCGTCGGCGGCGTCCTGCACGTCGCGCGGGGTGATCGACAGCTCCTTGCTGATCTCGCTCCAGCGGTGGTTGATCAGCTGGTCGAAGTACTGGTCCACGATGCGGTAAGCCAGGCTCGCGCGCAGCCGCTCCTCGATGTCGGCCACCGGCGGCTCGCCCTCGCCCGTCTCCTTCACCAGGTCCTGCACCACGCTGTCGCGCAGCTGCAGCAGGATGCACTCGCGCAGGTCGCGCGCGCCGATGCCGGCCGGGTCGAACGCCTGGATCACCTGCAGCATCGCCTCGGCTTCGGGGAGGCTGTACGGCCGCTCGCGGTCCCACCCGTCGGTGCCGCGCAGGAAGTCGTTCAGCGACACCACGATCTCGTCCAGCGGGCACTCCAGGTAGCCCTCGTCCGAGATGTTGCCGATGATCTCCTCGCCCAGCAGCAGCTCGCGCTCGGAGAGGCGCAGCAGGGTGAGCTGGTCCTGCAGGTGGTCGCCCAGCTCCTTGGTGTCCACCGACACGGGCTCGTAGTACTCGCGCTCTTCGTACTCCTCGCGCCGGCCGCCGGTCTCGAAGCCGTTCAGGAGGATCTCCTCCCAGTCGATCTCGTCGTCCTGCTTCTCGGCGTCCTTCTCTTCCTTGCGCTCCTCCGCCTGCTCCTCCACGTCCCCCTCCACCATCTCCAGGAAGGGGTTGTTGAGAAGCTCCTGCTTGAGGTGCTGCTGCAGGTCGAGGAGCGGCATGTACAGGAGATCCATCGCCTGGTACAGGCGAGGGTTGATCTTCATCTCCTGCTTGAGGGTGGTTCCCTGGTAGAGGCCCGTCTTCATACCGCGTCTTCCGATTCAGGGTGTTGGTACCGCTCTCGCATGCGCGCCGTGAGCGTGGGGCCCAGGTAGATCTCGGCGACTTCGTCGTTCCACACCAGCTCGCTCACCGTGCCGCTCACCCGCACGCGGCCTTCGTACATGATGTAGGCGCGGTCCACGATGTCGAGCGTCTGCTCCACGTTGTGGTCGCTGATCAGCACGCCGATGCCGCGGCGCCGCAGGTCGCTCACGATCTGCTGGATGTCGTGCACGGCGATGGGGTCCACGCCGGCGAACGGCTCGTCGAGGAGCATGAACCGCGGCTGGCTCACCAGCGCGCGGGTGATCTCCAGGCGCCGCCGCTCGCCGCCGGAAAGCGCGTATGCCTTGGTCTTGCGCAGGTGCTTGATCCCCAGCTCGTCGAGCAGCTCCTCCAGGCGCTTCCTCTGCTCGGCGCGGGAAAGCTTCATCATCTGCAGGATGGCCAGGACGTTCTCCTCCACCGTCAGCTGCCGGAAGATGGAGGGCTCCTGCGCCAGGTAGCCGATCCCCGCGCGCGCCCGCTTGTACATGGGCACGCCGGTAAGGTCGCGCTCGCCGATGAACACCTTGCCGCGGTCGGGGCGGATCAGGCCGGTGATCATGTAGAACGAGGTGGTCTTCCCCGCCCCGTTCGGCCCCAGCAGCCCCACGATCTCGCCCTGGCTCACGTGCACGTCCACGTCGTTGACCACGCTGCGGCCGCGGTACGCCTTCACCAGCCCCCGCGCCGCCAGCGTCAGCCCGCCCGGCACCAGCATCGAGCGCCGCACCTGCGGCCGCGGGGGCACGGGCTCGTCCACTTGCAAGGCAAGCTCCGAACCGGCGTCGTCGTAGCCCGTGTCACGGCCTTCGCCTTCCTCCGCGCCACCCTCGTCGGCACCCGCATGGACGAACGCGGGCATCGCAGGCGCGGCGGCGTGCGACGAAGCAACCGGAGACGTGGCGGCGGGCACCGGGGCGGCCGCGGCGGGGCCGTGCGTGTCGGCCAGGATGGCGCGGATGCGCGCGTCCATGTGCTCCAGCAGCTCGGCGCGCCGCCCGTCCACCTCGGCCATCGCCCACGCCGAGAGACGCACGGCGCGCCAGCTCTCGGGGCCGTCGTTGGGCACCGGCTGGCCGTCGGGGTGGTCCAGGAACTCGATCACGTCGGCCGCGGCGAGCTGGCGCACCACCTGCTCGTCCAGGTACCGCATGCTTTCGGGCTCGGCGAAGTTGCCGGGCGCCTGTCCGTCGGAGCCGCCGTACCAGCGGCCGTATTCCTCGCGCAGCCCGGTCAGCCAGCGCGCGCGGTCCACCGCGTGCGCCCCGTCGTCGGCCGCGGCCAGCGCCCGCAGCGCGATCAACGCCGACACGCCGCCGGGCCCGGTGGCGCTGATGATCCGCTCCAGCTTGGGCGGGTTCACAGACCACCTCGCGGAAGGAGGGTCGATCGTGATCCGCCAGCGGAGCCCGGGTCCCCAGCCAACGCTGCCGCCTCCCCAATCTGCTTACGCGAAGGAGCGAGAGACAGCGGGCGCGCAGGCGTCGTCGGAGCGGGCGCTGTCGGAGCAGGCGTCGTCGGAGCAGGCGCGGTCGTCGGCCCGGTCGTCGGAGGCGTGCCCCCGCGCGTCCCCGTGGCCGGTGTGGGCGTGGAGGCCGGACGTGTGGTCGAAGGACGCACGCCGCTGCGCGTGGTCCCCGTCCCCGTCCGCGCGCCGCCCGCGGTCCGCCCGGCCGCGCCGGTGGAATCGGCCGCGGTGGAGTCGCCCGGCGGCGCGGGGTCTAGGTAGAGACCCTGCTTCAGCCCGCGCACGTACGCCACGTCCACCTCGCCCGCCAGGAAGCGCAGGTCGATGCGGTCGCCCACCAGGTAGTTGATCCCCGGCTTCTGCTGGTTGGCGGGCCGCGTGGAGTCGTTGCGGGTGCGGTAGATGGAGTGCGCGTCGCCGATGGCCAGCAGCCGCTCGATCTCGGTCTTTGCCGTGTCGCCCGCGGCCTGCGTCCCCCGCCGTGCGCCGGGGCGCACCACGCCGCTGTCGCGCGGCGCGGGGGCGGGGCGGCCGGCCAGCACGGGGCCGCGGCGGCCGGCGCTGTCGACCCGGCCCGAGTCGCTGCGGAAGAAGGCGATGATGGTGTCGGCGGTCAGCACGTCCTTCTCGTCCAGCGCTTCGGGGGGGCGGGTGGCCACGCGCGTGGCGGTGTCGGGGCGCACGGCCGCGGCGCCGGTGTCCACCAGCACGCGCACGGTGCCCAGCGTGTCCCAGCTTTCGCCGCGCGCCTTGCCCACCGCGTTCACCTGCCGCACCTGCTGCTCGGGGGTGATGGCCTCGATGCTGTCGGCCTCCAGCCGGAAGCCCTTGGAGAGCGCAACTGAACGCGCCGCGGCACTGTCGGCCACCGCCGTGCCGGTCTGGTGCCCCGAGATCATCCGCTGCAGCAGGTCGCGCTCGAAGAAGAGCTGCAGCTGCGGCCCGGTGACGGTGAGGCGCTCGCTCACCATCCGGGCGTTGGCCTGCGCCAGCACCTTGCTCACCGAGCCGTTCTGCAGGTCGCTGGTGATGAAGTCGCCCGAGAGCTGGTACTTTTCGTTGTTCACCTGCGCCCGGCGGCGCAGCTCCACGTGCCCGGCCACCTGGTCGTAGTACGCTTCCTCGGCGGTGGAGCGGGTGCCGTTGTCCTCGATCACCACGTTGCCGGTGGCCGTCATGTAGCGGTCGCCCACGCTGGTCACCCGGTCGCCGTCGATCTCCATGGGGTTGCGCCGCCGGGCGCCGTCGCCGCCGCCGCCGCGCGGGCGCACGGTCACGTGCGGGCGCTGCAGCGCGGTGGCCTGGCTCTGCGGGCGCCCCGCCATGGCGCGGAAGTACTCCAGCTCGGGGCCGCGCAGGGTGCTGCCCTGGCCCTTGTCGGTGAACACCACGTTGCCGGTGGCGTAGAGGCGCCCGGTGGCGCTGTTGTAGATGGCCATGTCGCTGGTGAGCGACTTGCCGGGGTCGCCGTAGTCCACGCGGCGGAACAGGTGCACCTCGTTCTGCGACTGGTAGAGCACGGCGCTGTCGGCGCGCAGCTCCTCGCCGTTGGCGCAGCGTACCAGCAGCGGCCCCTGCGCGTTGATCACGCGGTTGGGCTCGGCGCCCACCACGGTGTAGTTGCCGGCCTGGCTCACCAGGTTGCAGGTGTTGGCCTGCGCGCCCAGCCGCGGCGCCGCCATCGCGGCCAGCACGGCCGCGGCCCAGAGGATGCGCCGCATCAGAAGCGGAACCCCCCTTCGCCGACCTTGACGCCCTTCACCACCGCGTTCTTCCCCTGCAGGTTGGTGAAGGCGGCGTTGGAGGTGAAGCCCTCGGTGATCAGCGTCTGCCCGTTCTCCACGATGGTGGTGGACACGGTGCTCCACACGTGGTCGGCACGCTGGTCCCAGTGCAGCTCCTGGGTGGTGATGGTGCGCATCCCGTGATCGCCCTGTGTGATCAGCACCACGTTGCCGCGCGCCGTCATCATCCCGCTCTGCTGGTCGTACTCGCCGGTCTTGGAGGTGAGGTTGCTCGGCTTGCGCCCGGGCTCGTAGAACACCAGGTGCACCTTCTTCATCTGCGTGTTGGTCTGGCCGGCCGGCGTCTCGGCGGTGTCGGCGGTCAGATCGGCCTTCATGGCGCCGGCCTCGGTGATCTTCAGCCGCATCCCGATGGTCACCTGGTTGCTGTTGGCGTCCATGGCCACGCCCGGCGCCACCGGCGCCTCCTTGCAGGCGGCGGCGGGGATCAGGCCCAGGAGCAGCAACGGCACCACGCGGAACGGCTTCATCATCTCCAGTCGGCCAGCGGAAGTACGAAAGTACGAAAGTACGGGAGTGCGAGGGCAAGGACGCGGGTCGCCGGCGTCGTCGCCTCCACCCATCACACCGCGCCGGCGCGCATCAGGTCGTGCAGGTGCACCATCCCCAGCACGCGCCCGTCGTCGCCCAGCACCGGCAGCGCCATCACCCCGTGGCGCTCCATCACCCCCACCGCGGCGGCGGCCAGCTGGCCGGCCTCGGCCGTGTGGGGCCGGTGCGTCATCACGTCACGTACGGCGATGGCGAAGAACTGTTCCTGGCGCTCCATGAGCCGTGCCAGGTCGCCGCTGGTCACCACGCCCAGCAGACGACGCTCGGCGTCCACCACGGCCACCGTGCCGCGCCGCTCCGCGAGCTGCACCACGCACTCGCGCATGGTCGCCTCGGGCGGCAGCAGCGGCAGGTCGCGCGTGACCATCACGTCCTCCACGCGCAGGAGGAGGCGCCGGCCCAGCGCGCCGCCCGGGTGCAGCCGGGCGAAGTCGTCGCGCCCGAAGCCGCGGCGCAGGAGGAGCGCGACGGCCAGCGCGTCGCCCATCGCCAGCGCCGCCGTCGTGCTCGAGGTGGGCGCCAGGTCGTGCGGGCAGGCCTCCTCGGCCACCGAGCAGTCGAGCACGAACTCCGACTGCCGGGCCAGCGACGATTCCACCCGCCCCGTCATCGCCACCAGCCGCACCCCCATCCGTCCGAGATACTCGACCAGCCCGCGCAGCTCGTCGCTCTCGCCGCTCTTGGAAAGGAGGACGGCCACGTCGCCGGTGCCAACGATCCCCAGGTCGCCGTGCAGCGCCTCCACCGGGTGGAGGAAGGTCGCGGGGGTTCCCGTGGACGTCATCGTGGCCGCGATCTTCCGCGCGATGATCCCGCTCTTCCCCACGCCGCTCACGATCACGCGCCCCGTGGCCTGGACGATGGCGTCCACCGCCCCCGCGAAGTCGGCGCCGATGCGGTCCTCCAGGTCGGCCACGGCGCGGGCCTCCTGGCGGATCACGCGGCGGGCGCGCTCCAGCGTCTCGCTGACGGAGAGCGCCACCCCTTCCTCGAACGCCGTGAGCGTGTCGGTCATTGCCCGGCGCTCCGGCCGGCGTCGCCCTCGCGCTCGGCCACGTAGGCTTCCACCCGCTCGTGCCACACGCCGCGCGCGCCCAGCAGCGCCTCGGCGAACTCGCGCACCGCGCCGCGGCCGCCCTCGCGCCCGGCGGCCCACACCGCGCAGGCCCGCGCGTCGGCCGTGGCGTTGCCCACCACGGCGGGGAAGCCCACGCGGCGCAGGATGGGGAGGTCGGGGAGGTCGTCGCCCAGGAAGGCGGCCTCCTCCCAGCCGATCCCCAGCCGGTCCAGGATCTCCTGCACGATCTTGAGCTTGTTGGCGGTGCGGTCCTGGTGCACCTCGTCGATCTCCAGCTCCCTGGCGCGGATCGCCACCGCGTGGCTCTCGCGGCCGGTGACGATGGAGACCAGGATCCCGGCCTCCTTCATCAGCCGGATCCCCAGCCCGTCCTGGATGTCGAAGCGCTTCAGCTCCACCGGCTCGCCGCTCTCGGTGGCGCCGATGTAGGCGCCGCCGTCGGTCATCACGCCGTCCACGTCCAGGAAAACGATGCGGACGCGGTTGGCCAGCTCCGGCGTGATCGGCTCAGCCACGGGCGCCCGCCTCCCAGTCGAAGGGATGCACCGCGGCGCGGATCTCCAGCACCTGCTCCAGCAGCGGGCGGAGCCGCGCCAGCGGGAGCATGTTGGTGGTGTCGGACAGGCCGCGCGCGGGGTCGGGGTGCGTCTCCAGGAACACGGCGTCGGCCCCGGCGGCCACCGCGGCGCGCACCAGCGCCGGGATGTGCCCGGGCTCGCCGCCGCTGATGCCCGCGCCCTCGCCGGGCCGCTGCACCGAGTGGGTGCCGTCGAAGATGGCCGGCGCGCCGCACGCCTGGCGCATCAGCGCGAACGAGCGCATGTCCACCACCAGGTTCCCGTAGCCGAAGAACGTCCCCCGCTCGGTCACCGCCACCCCGGCCGACCCGGCGCCGCGCACCTTGGCCACCGCGCCCTTCATCTCGGCCGGCCCCATCCACTGCCCCTTTTTCACGTTCACCGGCCGCCCCGTCTGGCCCGCGGCCACCAGCAGGTCGGTCTGGCGGCAGAGGAAGGCGGGAATCTGCAGCACGTCCACCACCTCGGCCACGGCGGCGCACTGCGCCGGCTCGTGCACGTCGGTGAGCAGCGGCAGGCCGGTGGCGGCGCGCACCCGCTCCAGCTTCGCCAGCCCCTCGTCCACCCCCGGCCCGCGCGGCGAGCCGGGAGAGGAGCGGTTGGCCTTGTCGAAGCTGGCCTTGAAGACGATCGGCAGCCCCAGGTCGTCGGCGATGCGCGCCAGCGCCTCGGCCACGGTCAGGTTGAGCGCGTCGCTTTCCAGCACGCACGGCCCGGCGATCAGCCAGAAGGGCGCGCCCACCCGAAAGAGGCCGGCGACGTCGTGCATGGCCGCGGGATACGACCGCGACAGCGCGGTGATCTCCATCTCCGGCAGCAGCTCGCTCACGGGCAGCCCCCGCAGCACCTCGGCCGCATGCACGCGTCCGTCACGGCTCTCGCCCACGCTTCAGTCCCCCGCCAGCGCGGCCACCGGCCGCTGGCCCGCCCCGTTCGCCGCGGCGGCGCCGGAGGCGGCGGACGCATCGGACGCTTCGGCCGTGGCGGACGCATCGGCCGGGGCGGACGAATCGGCCGCGTCGGAGGTGCCGGACGATGCGGACGCGGCGACGGGGCCGCGGCGCTGGACGGCGGCGGCCACGAAGCCGGCGAACAGCGGGTGCGGCTGGTCGGGGCGGCTCTTGAGCTCGGGGTGCGCCTGCGTGGCCACGAACCAGGGATGGTCGGGAAGCTCGATCATCTCCACCAGGTTGCCGTCGGGAGAGACGCCGCTCACCCGCAGGCCGTGCTCGTCCAGCGTCTCGCGGTAGGCGTTGTTCACCTCGTAGCGGTGCCGGTGGCGCTCGCTGATCTCCTGCGCGCCGTAGATCTCGGCGGCCAGGCTCCCCGGCGTGAGCCGCGCGGTGTAGGCGCCCAGCCGCTGCGTGCCGCCCAGGTCGGTGATCTCGCGCTGCGAGTTCATCAGGCAGATCACCGGGTCGGCCGTCTTGTCGTCCCACTCGGCGCTGTGGGCGCCCTCGATGCCGCACACCGAGCGGCTGAACTCGATCACCGCCGTCTGCAGCCCCAGGCAGATGCCGAAGAACGGCAGGCCGTTCTCGCGCGCCCAGCCGATGGCGCTGAGCATCCCCTCCACCCCGCGCACCCCGAAGCCGCCGGGGATCAGCAGCCCGTGGTAGGCGGCCAGCTTGTCCGCGCTCTGGCCGTTCTCGAAGTCCTCGGAGCTGAGCCAGTCGATCCGCACCTTCACGTCGTTGGCGATGCCGCCGTGGATCAGCGCCTCCTGCACGCTCTTGTAGCTGTCCACCAGCGCCACGTACTTGCCCACCACGGCGATGCGCACCTCGCCCAGCTTCGGGCTCTTCACCCGCTCCACCAGCTGCCGCCAGCCGGCCAGGTCGGGGCGCTCGGTGTGCAGCCCCAGCTTGCTGGCCACCAGCTCGTCCAGCCGCTGGCGCGCGTAGTCGAGCGGCACCTCGTAGATGGTGCTCGCATCGCGCGCCTCGATCACCGCGTTCACGTCCACGTTGCAGAAGAGCGCGATCTTGCGCTTCATCTCGGGGCTGATCGGGTGCTCGCTGCGGCAGACGAGGACGTCGGGCTGGATCCCGATCTCCATCAGCTCGCGCACCGAGTGCTGGGTGGGCTTGGTCTTCAGCTCGCCCGCGGCGGCGATGTAGGGGATCAGGGTGAGGTGGATGAACAGCGTGTGCTCGCGCCCCACCTCCTGCCGGTACTGGCGGATCGCCTCCAGGAACGGCAGCGACTCGATGTCGCCCACCGTGCCGCCGATCTCGGTGATCACCACGTCGTGGTTGGGCGCCAGCCGGCGGATGGCGCCCTTGATGGCGTCGGTGATGTGCGGGATCACCTGCACCGTGGCGCCCAGGTACTCGCCGCGCCGCTCGCGGGTGATCACGTCCTGGTAGATGCGCCCCGTGGTGATGCTGTTCGCCTGCGACAGGCTCTCGCCCACGAAGCGCTCGTAGTGCCCCAGGTCCAGGTCGGTCTCGGCGCCGTCGTCGGTCACGAACACCTCGCCGTGCTGGAAGGGCGAGAGCGTGCCGGGGTCCACGTTGATGTAGGGATCGAACTTCTGGATGGTCACGCGGAGGCCGCGCTCCACCAGCAGCCGGCCGATGGAGGCCGCGGCGATCCCCTTGCCCAGCGACGAGACCACGCCGCCGGTGACGAAGATGTACTTGGTGGGCGCCGTGTTCAGGGCGGTCATGTGCGTGCTCGCTCCAGGGTGGCCTGGCTCTGCAGGATGATCCGTTCGGCGCGGCTCGCGTCGAGCGGGGTGTCCACCCCGCCCTCGGCCGGCTCGCCCACCGCCACGCCGATCCTCAGGCCGGCGGCGAGCGCGCGCAGCTGCTCCAGCTTCTCGATGCGCTCCAGCCTGCCCTCGGGGAGCGACACCCAGCGCAGCAGCGCCTCGCGCGTGTATGCATAGATGCCGACGTGGCGCAGGTAGGCGCCCGTGGCGAAATCCGGCTCGGCGTCGCGGGGATGCGGCACGGCGGCGCGGCTGAAGTACAGCGCGCGCCCGTCGTCGCCGCGCACCACCTTCACCACCGACGCCTCGCGCCACTCCTCCGCCCGCTGTATGGGCGTGGCCACGGTGCCCACGTCCCAGCCGCCTTCGCGCACCAGACCCGCCGCGGCTTCCAGGTGGTCGCGGCGGACGAAGGGCTCGTCGCCCTGCACGTTCACGATCACCGGGTAGCCGCGGTACTCCGGCCGCCGCGCCACCTCGGCCACCCGGTCGGTGCCCGACGGATGGTCTTCGCGCGTGAGCACCGCCGCGGCGCCGAACTCCTTCGCGGCTTGCGCGACCTCGGCCGAGTCGGTGGCGAGGACGATCTCGTCGAATACACCGGACGCGACGGAGCGGCGCCAGACCCACTCGATGAGCGGCCTGCCGGCGACGAGGTGCAGCGGTTTGCGGGGAAGACGGGTAGAGCCGAGGCGGGCTGGGATCACCCCGAGGACGCGTGTGGTCATCGGGTTCCCGGCCCCAGGCGGGGGGACTGGACGCGGCGAGCGGCTGCAATAATCACGCCATGCAACGTAACCTGCCGCGCGGAGAATGTCAAAGCGCCAGACGGGCCACCGGAGGCACGTTCATCGCCCGCTCACCCCCGGCTCATCGTCCCGCCACCCACCGGCAGGGTGGCCGTGGCCGCCGCTCGCGCTTCTCGTGCGCGCTCGGGAGACGCGAGTGGGACGGATGAAAGGCGTGGAGCGGGGCCGACGAGGCAACATAGCAGGCGGCGCAGGGCTCCGCACCAGTCTCCGCCGATCCCACCGCCAGTCCACCGTCGATCCACCCACGATCCGCCCGCCGACCGCCTCCAATCCGCCTCCAATCCGCTTCCCATCCGCTTCCGATCCGCTTCCGATCCTCCCCCGACCTGCCATTGACCACCGCCGGCCCACCTCCGCCCCCACCGCACCGCCAGGGTGACGAGCGCTCGATGTCGGCGGCTGGGGCGCGGGAGCGAAGACGAGCGGGATGGAATGATCCCGCCGTTCGCGTCGTCCATGGATTGGGGGATGGGGACGAGGCACGCCGCCACGTGCGCGAGGCGCGGCGATGGAGTGGGAGAAAACCCGCCCCCGCACCTTGGCGCCAACCCTCGTGCAGGCGCCTGGATGCCAGGCCGCTGCTGCATCCGGCCGAGTCGCGGCAGGCATGCGCAAACCTTGTGCGGCAGCCCACTTCCGCATATGTTTTACCCGCATTTCCTTCTGGCTCTCTCGCCCGGCCACGTCTCGGCCCGCAACAGCATCCTTGCCAGGGTGCGCGCAAGCACGCCCGGACCCTACTCCATACTCCATACCGCTACACGCCCTGATGAGAAACCTGAGCATCGCCCTCGGCACCGCAGCCCTGCTGCTGGCAGCCTCATCCGCGGCACACACCCAGAACGACTCGCTGTTCGCGGTGAGCACCGGCGGCGTGAACCTGCTGCGCCTGAACAACGACGGCGCCTTCGTGGTGCGCGGCACGGCCGGCGCAGGGAGCATTCCGGCCACGGGCGCCGGCGTGCGCATGATGTGGTTCCCGTCGGTGTGGGCGTTCCGCGCCGGCAAGGTGGAGGGCTTCGGCGCGGGCTACTGGGACCTGGCCACCATCGGCACCGGCTCCACCGCGTTCGGCGAGAACACGCGCGCCAGCGGCAACAACTCGTTCGCCGCGAACCTGGCCACCACCGCCAGCGGCGACGAGAGCGTGGCGCTGGGCAACAACGGCACCGCCAGCGCCGACCGCGCCTTCGCGTTCAACGGCACCGCCAGCGGGGTGGGCGCCGTGGCCATCGGCAGCGGCGCGCAGGCCACCAATGACGACGCGCTGGCGATGGGGCCGAGCTCCATTGCGGGCGGCCTGGCCGCGATCACCCTGGGGCCCAGCATCGCCAACGGCAACTTCGGCGTGGCCATCGGCCTGCAGAACAGCGCCAGCGGCCAGTTCTCGGTGGCCATCGGCAAGAACGCCCGCACGGCCAACCGCCAGGGCTCGGTGGTGCTCGGCGACGGCTGCGCGGGCTTCTCGTCCGACTCGGTGTTCCCCACCGCCAACAACCAGTTCGTGGCCCGCGGCTGCGGCGGGGTCAAGTTCTTCACCAACCAGAACCTGACCTCGGGAGTGGAGCTGGCGGCCGGCGGCAGCGGCTGGAGCGCGGTCTCGGACCGCAACCGCAAGGAGAACTTCCTGGCGATGGAGGGCGAGGAGCTGCTGGCCCGCCTGCGCCACGTGCCGGTGACCAGCTGGAACTACCGCACGCAGGACGCCTCGATCCGCCACATGGGCCCCATGGCGCAGGACTTCCGCGCCGCGTTCGGCCTGGGCGAGAGCGAGCTGATGATCAACTCGGTGGACATCGACGGCGTGAACCTGGCCGGCGTGCAGGCCGTGGCCGCGCGCACCGAAGTGCTGAAGCAGCAGGTGGGCGCGCTGACCGCCGAGAACGCGGCGCTACGCGCCCGCGTGGACGACCTGGAGAGCCGCCTGCGGCGGCTGGAGGCCATCGCCGCCCAGGGCGCACCCGCGACCGCCACCGCGCCCTGAGTGCCCTCCGGGTGGAGGCGGATCCGCCTCCACCCGCGAGCGTTTCCACGTTCCAATCCCACGGTTCATTGTAGCGGGGTGGGCCCTTCACCGGCCCGCAGTTCCGCCCATACGCCACACACGCCAGGCCGACCATGAAGATCCCGTCCGTACGCCCCGCCTTGCGGCGGGGATGGTGCGCCGCAGCCCTGCCCCTGCTGGCGGCCGCCTGCACCGACCGCACCCTGACCCTGCCCGCCGAAGCGCCCGTGCCCGAGGCCGTGAAAGTGGCCGAGTGCCGCGTGGAGGTGGCCGCGCAGACCATGGTGTGCACCGCCACCCGCCCCGCCACCGGCTCGGGCGTGCGCGCCGAGCGGAACCTGGGCGGCCAGGAGGTGAACGTGCGCCTGGCCAGCTCGGGCACCAGCTACGACGCGGGCACCGAGATCCTGAGCAGCAACGTGACCGTGCAGAACCTGGTCCAGAAGACGATGGGCACCGCCGACAGCACGATCCGCGTGTTCTTCGCCCAGACTCCCACCGTCACATCGGGAACCGGCGAGGTCACGCTCGCGAACCCCGACGGGCTCGACGTCTTCACCGCCAGCAACCAGCCGTACTACTCGTACGCGGAGATCCTCGCCCCCTACCAGATCTCCAGCCCGAAGAGCTGGCAGTTCAACGTGCCGCCCACGGTGGTCAGCTTCGTGTTCGGCGTGTTCGTCGCGGCGCCGCTCTCCGGCTACACGGGGCCGCTGCTCGACCACGTGTGGACTGGCGCCGTTGACAGCCTGTGGAGCACCCCCGGGAACTGGAACCTCGGCACCACGCCCGACTCGGCCAGCACCGTCGCGATCCCCGCCGACTCGCTCCTGCCCAGCCACCGCATGCCGGTGCTGACCGGCGACGCCGCCCTCACCAACCTGCGCGTCGGCTTCGGCAGCACGCTGGCGCTGAAGGAGTTCACCCTCACCACCTGGGGCAACGTGGACGCCGTGGGCACGGTAAGCGGCGGGACCCTCTGGCTGCGCGGCAGCGGCACGGTGCTGGACGGCAAGGTGGCCGCGCTGGTGGTCGGCGGCAGCACCCGGCTGCAGGGCGCCACCGTGGCCAGCCGCGCGGTGTCGGTCAGCGACGGCACCCTGAGCGTGTCGGACAACGCATTCTCGATCCAGATCCCCTGACTCCCTCCGACCGGAACATACCGATGAACCGCTCTCTTCTCCTCTCGATCCCCGCCGCGGCGCTCGCCCTGGCGGCCGCCGCGCCGGCCGCCGCCCAGACGCCCGACTCGGCCTTTGCCGTCAGCAAGAGCGGCGCCGGCCTGTTCCGCGTGAACGTGGACGCCGGCGCCCTCTTCGGCGGCACCTACGACGGCGACGGCTCGGGCACAGGCATCCCGGCCGAGGGCGCCGGCACGCGCGCGATGTGGTATCCCCGCAAGGGCGCCTTCCGCGCCGGCGGCATCAACGGCACGCAGTGGGACGCGGCCAACATCGGCGACTACTCGGTGGCGATCGGCCAGGACGTGCGCGCCAGCGCCAGCAACGCGGTCGCCTTCGGCCTGCGCACCACGGCCGCGCAGCAGTCGTCCTTCGCGGTGGGCGAGGACAACACCGCCTCGGGCGCGGCGTCGGTGGCGCTGGGCTACCACGCGCACACCAACGCGCGCCAGGGCTCGTTCGTCTTCTCCGACCGGTCGTCGGTGGACACGCTGCGCGCCGGGGTGAACCACTCGGCCAACTGGCGCGTGAGCGGCGGCTTCCGGATCTTCACCAACAGCAGCCTGACCACCGGCGTAACCCTCCAGTCGGGCGCCAGCGTGAGCAACTGGGGGCAGTCCAACGCGGTGATCAGCACCAGCACGGGCGCGTACCTCTCCACCGGCGGCGTGTGGACCAACAACTCCGACGTGAACCGCAAGCATGGGTTCGCGCACGTCGACGGCGAGGATATCCTGGCGCGCCTGCGCGGCGTGCCGATGATGACGTGGACCTACAACGACGAGAGCAGCACGGTGCGCCATCTGGGCCCCACGGCTCAGGCGTTCTTCGGCGCCTTCCGCCTCGGGCCCAGCGAGACGTCGATCCCCACGGTGGACGCGGACGGCGTGGCGCTGGCCGGCGTGCAGGCGCTGGACACGCGCACCAACGCGCAGGCCGCCCGCATCACGGCGCTGGAGCGCGAGAACGCCGAGCTGCGCGCCCGGCTGGAGCGCATCGAGGTGGCGCTCGCCACGCAGGCCGCGGCCGCGAAGCCGTAACGGCGGCGGTTCAATCGCCGGATGTACGAAGCCCCGCGCCGGGATCCCGGCGCGGGGCTTTTCGCATCGCGCATCCATCTTCCAGCGTCCCGCCCTCATCGCCATGCTGCATCCGCATGAACCGTGGCTGATCCAGGCACCGTCGGGTGTCACACAGAGGCACGGAGGCACAGAGAACTACCTTCCTTGTCTCTGTGCCTCCGCGTCTCTGCGTGACCAATGCTTTTTCCGGCTTCGTCATCAACGGTGACGGGCACGCCGTCCCCACCGCATAGAGGTTCAGCAAGGGCCGGGTGGGGAGAACGCCAGCAGCCCTCGCTGGTATACCTCGTGGACCTCGGCGATGGGCCGGCCGTCGCGGGCGAGGACGAGGGCGCGGTGCTCGAACAGGGCGGCTGGAATAGCCATCGGGCCGGAAGTTCGGCAGGGCGGCACGTGGCGGCGGGCGCGCTCCCACCCCCGCGGCAGCGGCGACCAGAGGAGCCGGGCCGCGAACGTCTGGCGATGGGGCTCCAGCGACGCCACCACGCGGCCGAACGGCGTGTCGCCTGTCTCCAGCACGCGATTCATCTCGGGCGTCAGCCGCCCGGGGAGGTACCAGTTCTCCGCCTCGGAAAGAACCAGGCCGCCGCAGCGAAGACGCACGCGGCGAAAGCGCACCACCTCGCCCGAGTCGGCCCGCAGCCGCTGGCGCTGTTCGGCGGTGGGAGCCACCGGCTCGCCGGCCAGCACCTCGGCCACCACCCGCGGCTCCCGCGCCAGGGCGTGGTCGCCGCACCACTTCTCCAGCGTGGCGGTGGCGCTGCGGCTGGCCAGGATCTCGGCGTTCAGCCCCTGGACGAGCGCCAGCGCCTGGGTCCGCGTGAGGAGCGCGTCGGGCCACGCGGGCGAGCGCTGCGCCTGCGCGGGGACCGCGGCCAGCGCGGCGGCGGCGGCCAGCGCCAGCCATGCTCGTGAGACGGTCCGCTGCAGTTCGGAAGGGATAAGGCGCACGCGTCGAGCGGTCCGGTCGGGGGGAAACGCGGAGTGTGTCGTCTAACCGGATTCGGCAATCGACCGTGTCAGGGAAAGACGGCTACAGAAGAATGTCACACGGAGGAATCGGAGGAAAGTCAATCCGCTCTCCGTTACTTCCGCGATTCCGCGTGCAACCGTTCGTCTGTGGGGGAATGCACACTCGTTCAGCGGAAATCGGTGTCATATCATGGATCCCAACTCGATCTCTCCACGCAATCCTGTCCGAGTGACGGCCTCGCGTTACCGGCCAGCGGCATCACTGCGTGAAAATCCGGCTCGCGGGCCGACAGTATCCCCAGTTCGCTCGCGCTTTCCCCAAACGCGGCATTCCCTGGCGCGACCGATCCTCTCCCGCTGGATAATCGTTCGCCGACCGCACCCGATACCCCCATGTATGGACCGACCTCAAGGAACACGCTGCTCGGCGTGCTCGTCGCCATAGAATTGGCGACCGTCATGCCCGCCGCGGCGCAGGCGAGCAATGGCGGGCTGCCTGACAAAGCCGAGGTGATCTACCGGGGCACGACAGAAGGGAGGATCGGCGAGCCAGTCCGGGTATCGGTCCGGGTGCCGCGCCGGCTGACGCTCCGGGGAGTGATGGGAGCGGTCGACGTGCCGGAGAGACGCCGTACCAGCGGCGCGGTCACCTTGCGACTGACGTTCGACGGGGCCGCCGTGACGGGGCGGATGAACGGGACCGGCGCCCTCCGGCCCGACAGCCTGTCGGGTGCGGTGGAGAACGGTGTGTGCCGGCTGAGCAACGCCGGCGGGACGAGCGTCTGGGAAGGCCGGTGCGACGCGCGCGGGTTCTCGGGCACCTTCAAGAGCCACGCGACGGCGGGGCTTGTGATCGATGGCCGCTTCGAGACCTCGGCGGAGCGTGTGTCGGATCTCGCCCAGGCGCGGCCGATCACGCCGGCCACTCCGCCGCCGAGCCGGGAGACCAGCCGGCCGCAGCAGGGCCCGGGGAGGTTGTCATCGGCCACCGCCGCCGTGCCCGCGCCCGTGCCGACCTACGGCGCGAGCCTGGACACCACCAGGCTGACGAGCGTGCCGACGAGCGGAAAGTCTACGTTCCAGCTCACCGCGAGCATGTCGAGCATCGACGACATCGGGGAGATCTACGTTCTGTCGGATGGCGTGGCGGGTCGGTATGCCCTGACCTGCGCATGGAGCGGCGGGTTGCCGGGTGAAGGCAGCGTCGGGCTCGACTCCTACCTGAACGTGGGGAAGAACCTCGTCGTGTTCGCCCTCTACGACCGGCGCGTCGTAGGCTTCGCTTCCGTGCTCACTCCCGGGCGGTTCGGGTATCAATTCCAGCTGTCCGACCACGCCGGCCAACTGTGGTCGGCCACCGGTGCCGGGATCACGAACGGGGCAGGCTACCGCTACGTGCGCGCGATCCACGTCCGCCGTGAGCCGTCGGGCGCGATCCGCGTCATGCCCCAACTGACCGCCGCCGACCGCGCGCGAATCAACGACGTCGTCATCCCGAGGTTGGCAAGCGCGATCGAGGGAGGGGGGCTCAACACGACGGATCTGGCCGGCCGCTCCTCCTGCGAAACGGGTGACTGGAGCGAGCTGCATACGGTTGGCTGGCGCGAGTTGCCGTGATCAGCGCCGCCATGCGCCGCGGACCCGGGCAGGACGCCTGCGACTTCCTCCTCCGCGCGGCTGGCGCCGACGGACCACGATCTCGATTCCGTTCCGCATTCGAGGTGGGTATTCGACGGTCGGTCGCAGTCGGACGGAGTGAACCCTCTCGATGGATAGACGATCGACCTTCAACACCCACTCGATTTGCGGTTTCGAGATCAGGGTAGATCCCATCCGTTGGGGACAGGCGGATACGGGCGTCGCGCGACGCAGGCACCACCGCGAGGCGGGACCCGCGCCGGGAGGTCGATGGATGCACGAAGCCCCGCGCCGGGATCCCGGGCGCGGGGCTTTCCGCATCGCACGTCACTTCACCACCGTTTGCAGGCGAGCGGGCTCCCTCCGCGGGATGAGGAGACGACTCCTGCGAGGCACGAGGAAGCTCAGAGCGCGCGCGTGCCGTATGCCGGAAGCTTGATCCATGACAGGCTGGCATCGGCCGCCAGGTGCTCCAGGCAGCGCTCCACGGCGTGGAGCAGCTCCTTGGGAAGCACCGGCTTGGGCACGAACGCGCAGAACCCCGCCCGCTCCAGCGCGGCGGAGCTCACGTGCACGTCGGCGCTCACCGCGACCACGGGGATCGTGTGGGTCACCGGATCGGCCTTGAGCAGCGCGACGGTCTCCCAGCCGTTGGTGCCGGGCATCATCAGGTCGAGCAGGATCAGCGACGGGGTGTACGCGCGCGACTCGGCCAGTGCTTCCACGCCGTCGGCGGCGAGGACCACGGCATAACCGGCATGCTCGAGAACGGCCTTGAAGACGACACGGTTGTCCTCGTTGTCGTCGCAGACGAGGATCAGCTTCTGACCCACGGGAGGCTCTTCTTTGATGCGCCGGGGGCGCGGCTTCCGAGCAGATCCGTCGGGAGCGGAGGAAGTCCTGATGGGGCTACCTGGGCTGGGCGTCCGAGAAACTCAAACTAACATCCCACAAACGTTTATGACAGTCCGCACCCGGATCGGACGGTACCGCGCGTTCCCCGCGAAGCAGGCTCGAACTCGAAGCGCGCAACGGAAGCGGGGCGCCCGGAATCCTCGGATGCCCCGCTTCGTCTCAACCGAAACCGGTCGGAGGTCAGTCGAGCACCACGGCGGCGATGATCACGCCCACCGCGATGGCGGCGACCAGGTACAGCCAGCTCTGTGAGCTCATCGGCGCCTTGTGGGCGTCGCGCGCGTCCTCGCTCGCGCGCACCTGCTCGCGCACCTGGTCGGTGCTGGGGAAGAGCGACGGCCGGGCGGCGGCCCGCTCCACCGCGGTGGGAGCCGCGTCGTCGAGCGGGGCCGAGGGGCCGGAGGTCTGCGCGGCGACCGGCGCGGCGCAAAGCACCAGCGCGCCGAGGAGTGCGAGCGTTTTCCGCATGGGACCATTTCTCCAGGCAGGGGTTCACCATCCAGGCCGTCGATTCGGCCGCCGTGCTGGCGCGCAAACTTCGTGCGCGACGGCGGGCCCGCCCTCCCTGCCCTCCGAAAGCAAGGAGCGGTGTCGCGCGGCACACCGCGGACACCGCTGGAGACGGCCGAATGGTCGGGGGCAGCGGCAGAGGTCGCGTCGGACGGCACCGATCGCGGGCCGCCGCCCCGCGTCAGAACACCCGCGGGATCGCCGCCGTCACGATCAGCCGCGCCTTGCCCAGGCCGCGGCGCGGGTCGGCGTAGACGATGGCGCTGGCCAGGCGGAAGCTGAGGCCGGCGCCCACGTTCTGCGTCCACGGCGGCGATTGGTCGCCGGTCCACGCGGCGCCGGCCACGTAGGCGGCCACCAGGCTGGGGAAGCCCACGAACGGCACCTGCACGGGCAGCGGGATGCCGTAGCGGGCGTCCACGAAGGCCAGGTGGTCGCCGCGGTACTCGGCCACGCCCCGGGTGGGGATGGTGGAGGGCCCGCCCAGGATCTGGTAGCGCTGCGGCGGCGCGCTGCTGGCCAGCGGCGCCGCGCCGCGCAGGTACACGGTGAGCGTGTGCGTGCGGAAGGCGATCGCCGTGTAGGTGGCGTCGCCCGTCACCTGCGTGAAATCTGCATCGGCATCGCCGCCGAGCGCCCGCTCCACCTGCGCGCTGGCCGACAGCTGCGACACGCGCCCGATCATGCGCAGGTCGGCCCCGCCGAACGCGGAGACGATCGATCCGTCGTCGATGGCCGGGTTCGGGCGGTCCTTGTCGTTGCTTTCCCAAATGGAGAACACGTGCTTGGCGCGCAGCGAGCGGGCGCGCTCCCACTGCACGCCGGCGCGCGGGTTGAGCCAGCTTTCCCCCGCGATCAGCGGCTTGCCCACGGGGCGGGCCACCATCACCTGCAGCAGGTCGGCGTCGTAGTAGTCGCGGTAGTCGCGGCCGGTGGTGAGCACCGAGATGGAGTTGGACAGGTCGCCGCGCTGCCAGGTGTCGTTGGTGCGCGTGGCGCGGCTCGCCTCGGCCTGCAGCCGCACGTTCTGCACGCCCAGGGGGATGCCCACGCGCACGCCGCCGCCGGGCCGGTCGGGGTTCTCGAAGCGGTACGAAGCCCACGCGTTGACCCGCGGCCCGCTGTCGCTGCGGGTGGGGAGGATCACCGCCCCCAGGGTGAGCGTGACCCCGTTCACCCGGTCGTAGGTGGGGAGGGGGCGGGTGGCGATGGAGAGCAGCCGCGCCTTCATCGGCGCGGCCACGTTCACGGCGTAGGTGCCCGTGTCGTGGAAGGCCGTGTCGCCGGGGAACGAGGCCGCGCCGGGGCGCGTTTCCAGCACGCGCCCGGTGGTGGCCAGCGCCGACGCGTAGATCTCGCCGCCCACCAGCGCCACCTGGCCGCGGACCACGGCGCGCGGGCGCACGAAGAAGGAGCCGCCGATCACCGCCACGCTCCCCTCCACCGTGCCCTCCAGCCGCACGTCGGCGTCGTAGATCACCACGTCGCCCGGCGCATGGAAGGTGGCGGGGAGCACGGTGTCGCGGTCGAAGCGCAGGTAGTTGCCGCGCGCCACGATGGCGCGCGCCAGCTCGGCCGCGGGCGAGCGGTCGTCGCCCGAGATACGGACGTCCTGCGCGGCGAGCGGCCGCGCCAGGGCAGGCAGCAGCAGGATGGCCGCGGCGAGCGCGGCCCGGCGGAGAGTCATCTCAGCTCCAGGAAGTTGCGCAGGATGTCCTTCCCTGCCTCGCTGGCAATGGATTCGGGGTGGAACTGCACACCCCACACGGGGTGCTCCCGGTGGCGCACCGCCTGGATCTCCTGCTCCCACCCGGGCTCGTCGGTCCACGCCACCGCCTCGAGCTCGTCGGGGAGCGTGGCCGGCTCGATCACCAGCGAGTGGTAGCGGGCCACCGTGAGCGGCGTGGGCACGCCGCGGAAGATCCCCTGGCCGGTGTGGCGCACCGGGCTGGTCTTGCCGTGCATCACCCGCCCCGCACGCACCACCTCGCCGCCGTAGGCCGCGCCGATGGACTGGTGGCCCAGGCACACGCCCAGGATCGGCGTGGTGGGCCCCAGCCGCCGAATGGTCTCCACCGACACGCCCGCCTCGGCCGGCGTGCACGGCCCGGGCGAGATCACGATGCGCTCCGGCGCCATCGCGGCGATCTCGTCCACCGTCAGCTCGTCGTTGCGGCGAACCTCCAGCTCGGCCCCCAGCTCACCCAGGTACTGCACCAGGTTCCACGTGAAGGAATCGTAGTTGTCGATCACCAGGATCATATGCGTCGCTACCGTGATCTCGAAATCGTGCAGGGTTCCGCGGCCCGTACCCGTCCACGTGGCCCGCAACGCGAGCCGGCGCGCCTCGCGGGCGCAGTGCGAAGCTACTGCATGCGTCCGCGCCTGACCACCACGCGGGCCCACGCACCGCGCTTGCCCGCGACTGTGGACGCGGCTACCATGCCCTCCGCAGCCCCCACCTCGGGGCTGCCGTCGTATCCGCCGATCCGCGCAACTACCTGGAAACGGAGCGGGATGGAGATTGCCAACCAGAGCCGGATCCTCGCAACCCTCCTGCGGGAGATCTGCGCGGAGCAGGGCATCTCGATCCAGTCGTTCTCGGGCGACTGGATCTTCCGCCTCTCGTCCGGGACGACGTCGTCGTACGTGTTCGGCTACGACTTCGCGCTGAACGCCGCGACGGCGCAGATGATCGGCGACGACAAGGCCGCAGCGGCCGAGCTCCTGGCCGGCGCCGGCATCCCCGCCGTCGAGCACAGGCTGTTCCACTCCCCGCAGATGGCTGCGTACGTGCCCACGGCCGGCAACTGGAGCGCCATGCTGGAGTACTTCCACCAGCACGGCGGCGACGTGGTGTGCAAGCCCAACGACGGCACCGGCGGGCGCGACGTCTCGCGCGTGCGCACCGCGCCCGAGCTGGAGGCGGCCGTGCACCGGATCTTCGCCCGCAACCGCTCGCTCTGCCTCTCCCCGTATCTCGCCATCGACGCCGAGTACCGGGTGTACGTCTTCCGCGGCCGGGCGCACATCGTCTACGCCAAGGAGCGCCCGGCGGCCGTGGGCGACGGCCGCTCCACCCTGCTGGAGCTGGTGCTGGCCGACCCCGCGCTCGCCGCCGCCCTGGCCGCGCGGCAGAGCGGGTCGGGCGAGTCGCGCGCCGCGGAGCTGGACCTGTCGCGGATCCCGGCAGAGGGGGAGACGGTGCTCCTCAACTGGCGGCACAACCTGGGACAGGGCGGGCGCCCGCGCGTGGTCGCCGAGACCGACCCCGTGTATCCACGTCTCGCCGCGCTCGCCCTGTCTGCCATACGGGCGCTGGGGATCGAGCTGGCGGCGGTGGACGTGGCCGAGTCGGCGGGAGCGCTGCGGGTGCTGGAGGTGAACTGCGGGATCATGATGGAGTCGTTCGCGCGCAGCGGCCCCGAGAACCGCGAGCGTGCGAAGCGGTTCTACCACGCCATCGTGGCCGCGGCGGTGGGGCTGCCAGGGCCGGGGGAAGCGTAGCGTGCGCGTTCCGTTCATGCCCGAGATCCTGGCCCGCACGGCGCCGCTGCTGGGCGCCGAGGTGCTGCTGGAGCCCGGCTACGGGTTCGTGGGGCTGATCCGCTTTCCCAACGGGCGGAAGTCGTTCTTCTGGGACAACAAGTTCAACCTCAACCCCATCAGCTCGGTCAAGATCTGCCAGGACAAGGCCTACACCACCTTCTTCCTGCGCACCTTCGGCTACCGCACCCCCGAGGAGCGGGTGTTCGCGCACGAGCGCTTCCAGAAGCACCTGCCGCACAGCCAGGGGCTGGAGGAAGCCGAGCGCTACGCCGACGCGGTGGGGTGGCCGGTGTTCCTGAAGCCGTGCCGGATGAGCCAGGGCGACCTGGTGATGAAGGCCCATTCCGCGGCCGAGCTCCACGACTGCGCCCACGCGATCTTCGAGCGCACGCGCCTGATGATCGTGCAGAAGATGTACGAGGGCGGCGACTACCGGATCGTGGTGCTGGACGGCGACGTCATCTCCGCCTACCGCCGCGTTCCGCTCGCCGTGGTGGGGGATGGGAGCTCGACGGTGGCAGCCCTGCTCGCGCGCAAGCAGGCCCAGTTCGACGCGGACGGGCGCGACACGGTGATCCCCGTGGACGACCCGCGCATCACCGCCCGGCTGGAGCGGCTGGGGCTGACGTGGAGCTCGGTGCCCGCGGCGGGCGAGGAGGTGCGCCTGCTGGACGTGGCGAACCTGTCGCTGGGCGGCACCACCGAGGAGCTGACGGACCGCATCCACCCCACCTTCGCCGCGCTGGCCGCCCGCGTGGCGCGCGACCTGGACCTGCGCTTCTGCGGCGTGGACATCCTGGCGCCCGACCTGACCGCCCCCCTGGACGACTACGTGATCCTGGAGGTCAACTCGGCACCGGGGCTGGACAACTACGCGTTCACGGGCGTCCGGCAGCAGGAGTTCGTGGATTCCCTCTACCTGCGCGTCCTGCAGGCGATCTCCGACGGCCCGCCTCCCGCCTGACTATCAGGCCGAGAGCCGCGCCACTTCACAACGTCAAAACAAACGATTCTCCCACAGAGGAACGGAGGAAACGGAGAACTGCCTGTCTTTCGTCCGTTCCCGCCGTTCCTCCGTGTGACTCGATGCTGTTTGGCTGGATGCACGAACCCTCGGCGGAGGCCCGGGATGAGCGATGACGTTCATCCTCGGCGACGACTGCGGCTAGGCGCGGGGGTGGTGGGCGCGGTGCTCCTGCGCGAGGTAGTTGCGGTCCACGTGGGTGTAGATCTGGGTGGTGGCGATGTCGGCGTGGCCCAGCATCTCCTGCACGGCAAGGAGGTCGGCGCCGCCCTCCAGCAGGTGCGTGGCGAAGGTGTGGCGGAGCGTGTGCGGCGTCACCCGCTTTTCGATCCCCGCCGTCTTCACGTGCTCGCGCAGGATCTTCCACACGCCCATGCGCGTGAGCGGCGCGCCGCGGGCGTTCAGGAACACGCGGCCCTCGCCCTTGCCGCGGTCCAGCGCCGGCCGCGTCTCGCGCAGGTAGATGCCCAGCGTGCCCACCGCCCGCCGGCCCACGGGCACCAGCCGCTCCTTGCTTCCCTTGCCGAACACGCTCGCGAACTGCTCGTCCAGGTGCAGGTCGCGGATGCGCACGCCGATCAGCTCCGAAACGCGCACGCCGGTGGCGTAGGCGAACTCGAACATCGCGCGGTCGCGCCAGGCCAGCGGGTGCAGCAGGTCGGGCGCCTCGAGCAGCGCCTCCATCTCGGGCACCGACAGCGCGTCGGGAAGGCGCCGCCACTGCTTGGGCATGGAGATGCGGTCGCTGGGGTCGCCCTGCAGCTCGCCCTCGCCAATCAGGAACCGGTAGTAGGTGCGGATGGACGACAGGTTTCTGGCCAGCGAAGACGGCGCCAGCCCCATCTCCTTGAGGTCGAGCAGCAGCCCGCGCAGGTCGGCGGTGGTTACGTCGGCGGGCGTCGCGCGGCCCAGCTTGCGCGCGTGCGCGGCCATGCGGACGATGTCATGCCGATAGGCCTCGAGCGTGTTGTCGGCCAGGCTGCGCTCGAAGCGGAGATGGTCGAGGAACGGCTCGACCATGAAGCGGCGCGCGGCCGCGTCGTCGGGCAGCACATCGGCCGGAGCGGGGCGAGGGGTCACGTCAGCGGCGCTGGAAAGCGTTGCAGTGATTCGATTCAGCGAAGGACGCCAGGTGGAATCGTGCGGGCGACGGCAATCGGAGCACCTCGCTCCAATCAGTCCCGCGCACTGCGGCGAGGGGTGAGCCCCAAGGTCGGATCGAGGACGGGGCTGTACTCAGCACTCAGCACTCAGCAATCAGCACTGGGCACTGGGCACTGGGCACTGGGCACTGGGCACTCGGCCCTTCCTCTTTTCATTCCTCGCCGCTCTGCCGCGTCTTCCACCACCACCAGAACACACCGGCAGCCATCAGCGCGGCGGCGATGGCGAGCCAGCGGCCGGAGGATTCGACCGCGCCGCGGATCTGCTCCCAGTTTTCGCCGGCGGTGGCGCCCAGGTAGATCAGGATGCCGTACCACAGGCCCGACGCCAGCGCCATCGGCAGGGCGGCGCTCCAGAAGCCGACCCCGCTGGTGCCCGCGAAGATGGGGACCACCGCGCGGAACATCGGCAGGAAGCGAGAGACGAAGATCACGATCACGCCGCGGCGCTCGTAGAAGCCCGACAGCTTCTCCATCTGCTTGGGCTGCAGCAGCTTGCGGCCCAGGCGGCCCTGGAAGAACGCGGTTCCCTTCTTCCGCCCCACCCAGTACATCAGCAGCGCGGTGGCTACGTTGCCCAGCCACACCACCAGGAACATCACGTAAGGGCTGGCCGTGCCCTGCCCCGCCAGGAACCCGCCGAACAGCGCCACCACGTCGGCGGGCACGGGCGGGAACACGTTCTCCACCGCCGCGATCCCACCCACGACGAGGTAGATGAGCGCGGGGGGAAGGCCCTTCAGCCACTCCAGCAGCGAGTCGATGGCGCCACCCATGGCTCAGAGCCCCGGGTTGCGGCGATGGCGGGCGTGCACCTCGTCCACCCCCTCCATGTCGTCGATCAGCGCCACGGCGTGGCAGGCCAGCCCCTCGCCCCGCCCGATCCACCCCAGCCCCTCGTTGCTCTTCCCCTTGATGGACACGTGGTCGGGGGCGATCCCCAGGACGGCGGCGAGCTTCTGCTGCATGGCGGGTGCGTGGGGGCCGATTTTCGGTTGCTCGGTGACGACCGTGACGTCCACGTTCACCACCTGGTAGTTGCGGCCCTCCAGCAGGCGCACGACGCGCGCCAGCAGCTGCAGCGAATCGGCGTCCTTCCACTCGTCGCTCGACGGGGGAAAGTGCCGGCCGATGTCGCCCAGCCCGGCGGCGCCCAGCAGCGCGTCGGTCACCGCGTGGGCCACGGCGTCGGCGTCGGAGTGGCCGTCCAGTCCGCGCTCGGCGGCGATCTCCACCCCGCCCAGGATCAGCTTGCGCCCCGCGGCGAAGCGGTGCGAGTCGTACCCGTGGCCTATGCGCATGGTCTGGACGTTGATGGCTGGAGCGGACGAGTCTGCGGATGGACGGACGGGCTGCGTGCCTCGCCTCGACGCGCCAAAGAATAGCGGCGGCGCGGCGGGCACGGCAAACGCCCGTCCGCGCGTCACCCGGCCCTCGCGTCACGCGCGGCTCCCGACGTCACGGCGGGCCGAGCTGGGGCGACACCGTGTGCTCGTGTCCCGGGCTTTCATCGTCACGGATCTCCCTGACGCTGCTACAGGGGGAACGGGTGACGGAACCGGGTCCGCCTCCGAGGCCTCAGCCGGCGTTAATCTGGCAGGAAAAGAGAGACGTTGGGGCACGATCCTTCTCTCCTCTCGGAGCTGCCGGGGGTTGGAAGAACGAGCAGGTGCCACGAAGTTTCTGCTCAAACCCATGCGCATAATGTGAATGCACCGGAACCTCGAGACGGAGATGCGGGAACCGTAACCAGATGATTTGACACGCGCACATAACGCCTGTAAATTCGGTGTCCCCGATTTGATCGGGCTCACGTTCCCGCAAGTCGTCTCCGCTGAACTCGTCCCGCCGGGCCGTCCCGCTCCCCCATTCCGGAGTGCGCCATGCCCCTGCTGTATTCGGACGTTCGTCTGCCGTTCGGTGGCCGCTCGCACGGCGCTCCCGCCACCCACACGCCCGTCCGCCCGCCGTGGGCCGCCGCGCCCATAGCTCCTCATCGGACAAACCACGTAGCATCCATGGGCGACCCGCTGCTCACGCGCGGAGGGCACCGCTGATGCCTTCGTGCGTACAGCTTCCGGAGCCACGCACGGGCGACCTGTCCGACTTCGCCCGGACCATTCTCCATCTCTCGCAAACGCGCTGGGGCGTGGGTGGGCAGGTGGTGCTGATCGGCCGCGATGGCGCGCTGCTGGAGGCCCAGGCACGCGTGCGGCGCTTCGCGGCGTGCGACTCGGCGGTGCTGCTCACCGGCGAGACGGGAACCGGAAAGGAGCTGTTCGCGCGGGCGCTGTACCTGGCCAGCTCGCGCAGCGGCAAGCCGTTCGTGCGCGTGAACTGCGCGCAGTTCCACGAGGGCGGGGTGATGGCCAGCGAGCTGTTCGGCCACAAGCGCGGCAGCTTCACGGGCGCCGTGACCGACCACCGCGGCCTGTTCGAGGAAGCCAACGGCGGCACCATCTTCCTGGACGAGATCGGCGAGCTGCCGCTGGCCGCGCAGGCCATGCTCCTGCGCGCGCTGGGCGAAGGCGAGATCGTGCCGGTGGGCGGCACCAAAGTGCACAGTGTGGACGTGCGGCTGATCGCCGCCACCAGCCGCGACCTGCGCACGCTGGTGCGCGCCGGCAGCTTCCGCGAAGACCTGTTCTATCGCCTGCGCAACCTGTGGATCCAGGTGCCCGCCCTGCGCGAGCGCGGCCGCGACTGGGAGGTGATCGCGCGGCACCACCTGGATGGGCTGGGTGCCCAGGCACGCTCGGCGCGCAGGCTCTCGCGCGAGGCCGAGGCCGTGCTCCGCGGCTATGCGTGGCCGGGCAACGTGCGCGAGCTGCGTTCGCTGATGGACATGGGCTTCCACCTGGCCGAAGGGCCCGAGATCGAGCCCGAGCACTTCCGCGACGTGATGGAGCCCGACGCGCTGCACGCGAACGGCGGCCACACCATCGCGGCGAAGGGCTCGAACGGCCATCACCCGGCCACCAACGGCGCCGGCACCCCGGCCAGGAACGGCCACGCGCCCCGCCGCGACGCCGCCGACGAGGCGTGGGAGCGCATGATGCACGGCGAAAGCTTCTGGAGCGTAGTGCGCGACCCGTTCATGGCGCGCGAGCTGAGCCGCGGCGACGTGCACGAGGTGCTGAAGCGCGGGCTGGCCGAGAGCAACGGCAGCTACAAGCGCCTCACCCGCCGCATCGGCGTGGCCCCGGAAGACTACCTCAAGTTCATGGACTTCCTCCGCCACCAGCGGTTGAAGCCGGCGGGGTACGCGCGCAGCGCGGACTGAGCACCCAATACATCCGGCACGATCACGACCGGCGCGGTCCTGTCCACCACGCGCGTCGGCCTCTCTTCGCCGCGGAGCTCGCCGATCCGCGGCGGTTCGCTTGCTCCCCGGAACTGATCGTGAAACCAGGTCCGGCTGAACTGCTTGTTCACACAGAGGCACAGAGACACAGAGAACGACGGTGGCAACGGTGTTCTCTGCGACCTCAGCGGCCTGTGAGTGACTCCTCGTCTCTACTACCAAGCGGAGGCCGGCGCCCCCGGCTTCCTGCGCGCAGCAGCCCGGAGCGCAAGGGAGCACTGTAACCGTGCTTCCTCCAATCCTCGAAGACGCAAATACCCTCGGCGCGCTTCGAACGACCGTTCAATTGCGCGCGACAGGCGGGTCTTGTACCATTAGAGACCGATCGGTCGCTTGAGGGGATCATCCAGCGGAGCTACGGAGGCGGAGATGGCCGAGGCATACATCATCGACGCGGTGCGCACGCCGCGCGGGCGGGGGAAGAAGGGGAAGGGCTCGCTCACCGAGATCCATCCCCAGGAGCTGCTGGCGCAGACGCTGAACCAGCTGGCCGAGCGCGGCGGCATCGAGCGCGAAGACGTGGAGGACGTGGTGGTGGGCGTGGTGAGCCAGGTGGGCGAGCAGGGCGGCAACATCGCCCGCAACGCCGTGCTGGCCGCCGGGTGGCCGCTGCACGTGAGCGGCGTGTCGCTCAACCGCTTCTGCGGCAGCGGCTTGCAGGCCGTGAACTTCGCCGCGATGGGGGTGATGAGCGGCGCGCAGGACCTGGTGGTGGGCGGCGGCGTGGAGAGCATGTCGCGCGTGCCCATGGGCAGCGACCAGTCGGGCGCCGACGGACACAACCCCCTGCTCACCGCGCGGCACTTCCAGGTGCCGCAGGGGATCAGCGCCGACCTGATCGCCACGCTGGAGGGGATCACCCGCGAGGAGCTCGACCAGTTCGCGCTCGAGTCGCAGCAGAAGGCGGCAGTGGCCCAGCGCGAGGGCCGCTTCGCGCGCAGCCTCTTCCCCGTGGTGGACCCGCGGACCGGCCAGGTGGCGCTGGACAGGGACGAGTACCTGCGGCCGGAGACCACGCTGGAGGCACTTTCGGGCCTTGCCCCTGCCTTCACCGAGCTGGGCGCGAAGCCCGTCGGGCCTGACGGCGAAACGATGGACGAGATGGCGCTGAAGATCTACCCGCAGGCGGGGCAGATCCGGCACGTGCACACCGCCGGCAACTCCAGCGGCATCGTGGACGGCGCCGCGGCCGTGCTCCTCGCTTCCGACGGCTACGCGAAGAGCCACGGGCTGAAGCCCCGCGCCCGCGTCCGCGCGCTGGCCACGCATGGCGAGGAGCCGCTGATCATGCTCACCGCCCCGGCCGAGACCGCGCGCAAGGCGCTGCGCAAGGCGGGGATGGAGGTGGGCGACATCGACCTTTGGGAGATCAACGAGGCGTTCGCCACCGTGCCCCTGCAGACCATCCGTTCGCTGGGGGTCGACCCGGCGCGCGTGAACGTCAACGGCGGCGCCATCGCGCTGGGGCACCCGCTGGGCGCCACCGGGGCCATGCTGCTGGGCACCGCGCTGGACGAGCTGGAGCGGCGCGGGCTGGCCACGGCGCTGGTCACGCTGTGCATCGCCGGCGGCCAGGGCGTGGCCACCATCATCGAGCGCGTGTGAAGGGGGATGCGATGAGCCAGGGATTCGGCATCGAAGGCGCGGTGGCGCTCGTCACCGGCGCCAACCGCGGGCTGGGCGCGGCGTTCGTGCGCGGGCTGCTGGACGCGGGCGCCGCGCGGGTCTACGCCGCCGCGCGCACCCCCGAGACGATCACGGTGGACGATGCGCGGGTCACGCCCGTGCGGCTGGACGTGAAGGACGCCGCCTCCATCGCCGCCGCGGCACAGCGGTGTGGGGACGTGACGCTGCTGGTGAACAACGCCGGCGTGGCGTATGGCGCGCGGCTGCTGGGCGCCGCGTCGACCGACGCGGCGCGCGAGGAGATGGAGGTGAACTACTTCGGCACCCTCAACGTGGTGCGGGCGTTCGCGCCGGTGCTGGCGGGCAACGGCGGCGGCGCGGTGGTGAACGTGCTGTCCATCGCCAGCCGCGTGAACCTGCCCACGGTGGGGTCGTACAGCGCCAGCAAGGCGGCCAGCCTGTCGATGACGCAGGGGATCCGCGCGGAGCTGGCGGGCCAGGGCACGCACGTGCTGGCCGTGATGCCGGGGTTCATCGACACCGACATGGCGGCGGGCGTGGCCCAGCCCAAGATCGCGCCGGCCGAGGCGGTGGCCTCCACCCTGCGCGCGCTTGCCGCGGGCGAGGAGGAGGTGTACCCCGGCGAGCAGGCGGCGGGGATCGCCGCGGCGCTCGCCAGCGACCCCAAGGGGCTCGAGCGGCAGCTGGCCGCCATGCTCCAGCCCACCTGAACGGGAGACGACGAGATGACCACGACCGACGCCGCCCTGCGCGAGCGCACCTTCACCTGGGACGACCCGCTGCGCGGCGCCCGCGCCGCGCGGCAGATGACGGGGATGGAGTACCTGCGGGCGATGATGGCGGGTGAGTTCCCCCCGCCGCCCATCGCCCACACGCTGGGGTTCACGCTGGACGTGGTGGAGGAGGGCCGCGCGGTGTTCGGCGTGGAGCCCGCCGAGTATCACTACAACCCGATCGGGATGGTGCACGGCGGCGTGGCGGCCACGCTGATGGACAGCGCCATGGGGTGCGCCGTGCACAGCCGCCTTCCCGCCGGCGTGGGCTACACCACGCTGGAGATGAAGGTCAACCTGCTGCGCGCCATCACCATGGACACCGGCCCCGTGCGCTGCGAGGGCACGCTGATCCACCTGGGCCGCACCACGGCGCTGGCCGAGGCGAAGATGACGGACGCGCAGGGCCGCCTGCTGGCGCACGCCACCAGCACCTGCATGCTGCTGCGGCCGGAGAGCGCCGGCTGACGGTCCACCGGGGGTCGACAAAGTGCAGCGGGACCGGGTGAGTAACCGACGGACGACTGAAAGAAGGCGATCGAACGATGGATTCAAGGAGGCGCGGAGAGCTCGATGTTCTCCGCGCCTTCCGCATTCTGCCTGGTTCGCCGCCGTGGACGACGGGATCACATCACACGCATCCCCTGAGCTTCGGGGTCGCGCCAGGCGGTTGCGTGAGGGATTCGCGCCCGCAGGGCCGAGACGCCGCCGCGCCCCCGCGCTTTCGTTCGAGGACACGCAAAAGGCCATGGCGCGGCGGCGGCTCGGCGCCGTTGGCAACGGCGGTATCGTTGCCTACGGCGCGCGAAGCCCGGCCCGGAGCGCAGCGGAGGGACACGCCCCGATCCCGCCCTCCGTCTTCACGTCTGCCGGCGCCGCAGCCGCTTGCGATCGCGCGGGCGAGGCGCATGTTACCCGCATGGAAAGCCGACCAACGCCCCCGATCGCCCGGCCGCGGCAGGACCGCAGCGTGGCCACGCGCCGCCGCATCGTCAACGCCGCGCGGGAGCTGTTCCGCACGCACGGCTTCGACGCCACCTCGGCCGACGCGATCGCGGAGCGGGCGGGGGTGGCGAAGGGGACGGTGTTCCTGCACGCGGGGAGCAAGGAGCGCCTGCTGCTGCTCGCCTTCGAGGCCGAGTGGATCGAGACGGCCACGCGCGCGCTGGCCGAGGTGGACCCGGCGCAGCGGCTGCCGAGGGCGCTGCACGGGATCTTCGCCCACTTCTTCCGGCTGTACGAGGCCGACGTGGCGCTCGCCCGGCGCTTCGTGAAGGAGCAGGTGGTGCTGCCGCACGAAGACAACCCGCTCGCCCCCGTCACCCTCGACTTCGTGGCGCGCTTGGCCGAGCTGATCGCCCGGCGGCAGGCCGAGGGCGAGATCCACCCCGAAGTGGACGCGGCGCTGGCCGCGCAGATCTCGTTCGCGCTGTACTACGGCGTGCTGGTGGGCTGGCTCAGCGGCTGGATCCCCGACGCGAAGACCCGCGACCGCATGCTGTCGGGGAGCCTGGCGCTGCACTGGGCGTAAAGGGCAAAGGGCACGGATCGACGGTGAATCCGGGATCCGGGTATCCCACCATGCTCGATCGGCAAGCTGGTAGGCCGACTCCAGACCGGCGGCTGAAGCCGCAGCAACAACTACGAAAAGCCTCGCAAACTGCGCGAGGCTCCACGGCTGGGTCTTTGCTCGTGGCAGGACCAATCACACGGCCAACGGCTCGACACACGCAGAGGCCGCGGAGAAGAACGTGCCCTTCTCCGCGGCCTCGGCGCCTTCTACGTGCGTGGTCCGTCGTAGTCAGCCGACGCTTCAGCCGCGTCGGGTGGCGCTCACGAACATCCCTCCACGAACTCCACCGCCGGGAAGAGGCCACCGCGCATCCGGGTGACCTTCGCGCCGTCTGTCTCGAAGACGATGCGGTGCAGGGTGTCGGAGGGGGCGCCGGGGATCACGACCATGTAGTGGCCGCGGTCGTCGTACTTGTGCGGCTGCACGCGCACGCCCGGATACGCCTCGCGCACGCGCGCCTCCGACTCGCCCGGCATCACCCCCGCGGTCGTGGGCACGCGCGCGCTGTCCACCACGTCCACGCGCGCGATGCGTCCGTCCACCACCATCAGGCTCACGCCCCCGGGGCCCTGCTTGGGGCGCACGTAGTCGCACGCCTCCAGGCCGGTGGTGTTGTCGAGCCCGCCTGGCAGCGCCTGGTCGGCCTCGGCCACGGTCATCCCCACCTTCACCGGCCCCACGCCGTCGGCCCTGAGCGCCCAGCTCGAGGCATCGCCTGCACCCGCAGGCGCGGCCGGCGGCGGCGTGGCGGGCGCCGACGACGGGGGCGGGGCGGATGCGGACGCGGCGGTGGAATCCGCCGCCGCGCCGCCACCGCCGGCGTTGTCGTCCGATCCGCAGGCGCAGAGCAGCGCGGCCGCCAGGATCATCCCGCCGAGCATCGATCGATCCATCTTCATCATCCCCCCGGTTGATCAGGAAGCCGCGACGATCGCCGCGTACCTGCGCGGGCGCCGCAGCGTGGAGCACAGCGCCGCGGCCGAGAGCCCCAGCACGGCGCACGAAGCCCACAGCGCGCCCGGGCTCCAGGCGTAGAGCGCCGGGCCGAACGCGGGCGCGATGGCCAGCCCGGCGGCGCTGGTGAGGCCGTAGGCGGCCTGGTAGCGCCCCTGCACCTCCGGCGGCGCCAGGTCGGCCACGTAGGCGCTGGCCACGGGCGACCACACGATCTCGCCCAGCGTCCACACCACCACCGTCACCATCAGCCCCGCCACGCCCGGGGCCACGCCGGTGAGCGACAGCCCCACACCCATCAGCGCCACCCCCAGCGACATCGGGATCCACGGGGGCAGGCGCGAGGTGACCGAGGCCACGGGAAGCTCCACCAGCAGGCAGATGAGGCCGTTGGTCGACATCATCAGGCCGTACGCCTGCGCCGGGAGGCCGCGCGCCTCCACCTCCAGCGGGAGCGCGGCGATGTCCTGGTGGTAGACCACGTGCGACAGCAGCGACACCGCCAGCACCGTGAGGAACGGGTGGTCGGCCACGATCCGCTTCAGCAGCGGCCCGCTCTGCTTCTGGACCGTCTCGGCCCGTCCCCGCCGCACCACCGCGTCCGCGCTCTTCGGCACGGCGACCAGGACGAGGACGCCGTAGAGGAGCGAGGTGGCCGCGTCACCCACGAACACGATCGCCGGGTGGTCGGCGGCGAAGAAGCCGGCGGCCGCGGGGCCCATCGCGTAGCCCAGGTTCACCGCCACCCGGTACATGGCGAAGGTGGACACCCGCCGCCCCGGCGGCGTCACGTCGGCCAGCAGCGCGGCCGAGGCGGGGCGGTACATCTCGGCGGTGACCCCGGCGAGCGCCGCCAGGGCGATGGTGAGCACCAGCCCCTGCGCCTGCCAGAGCGCGACCAGGACGGCGGCGGACGAGAACATCGACAGCACGATAGTGCGCCGCCGGCCGATGCGGTCGGCCGCGTGCCCCCCCACGACCCCCGCCGCCAGCCCGCCGATGCCGTACGCCGCCGCCGCCAGCCCCGCCTGCGCGGGCGAGAAGCCGCGGCGCACCATCACCAGCACCATGAAGGTGAGGACGAAGGAGCCGAAGCGGTTGATGAACGTTCCCGCGTAGATCACCCACGCGGTGCGCGGGAGCCCGCGCACGTCGGCCCGCAGCGCGCCGACCATCCCGAGCCGCGATCCGGCCGCCGTCATCCGCGCCCCCCGGTGCCCGAACGCGAACGCCCGCGCCGGTCCACTCCGGCGCGGGCGCGGGCGAACCCATCACGCACCGTCGTCACGCCTCGGGCACGTCGGGGGTGAGCAGGGCCAGCGCCCCGGCGGCACCCCAGCGGCGGCTGAACTCGTCGATGCCGTCGGGGTCGGCCTCGGCCTGCGCCTCCAGGGCGTGCGTCAGGAGCGCGTCGGCCGCGAGGAGCGGCAGCGCGTCCTCGCGCCCCCCCGCGGTGTGCAGCAGCCCGCGGTAGATGCCCAGCGCGCCTTCGGCCAGCGCGTCGGCCACCGAGTCGGAGGCGTGCGCGGGGAGCGCGGCCAGCATGGCATCCATCAGGGCAGGCGGCGCATCGCCCGCGTGCCCCCGCAGCCACCGCGCCGCGCTCTTCTCGTCAAAGCTCACTCAACAGCCTTTCACACGAATTCACATCCACCGACTGCACCTGGCAGCCCGTCCGCCGACTCAGCACTCGGCTTCGACGCTCGACACTCCCATACCCCGGAGGCACCGCTTCGTCCCGCGGCCCGCTCAACCCTTCGCCAGCATCGGCCGCACGATCTCCACCACCTTCCCGAGCGCCTCGCCCACGCGCCCGGGCTCGCCGATGCCGGCCTGCGCCATGTGCGGCTTGCCGCCGCCCTTGCCGCCGGCCAGCGCAGCCACCTCGCGGATCACCGCGTCGGCGCGGATGCCGCGGGTGATCATGTCGTCGGTCACCACGGCCAGCATCATCGGCCGCTCGCCGCCGGCGGCGATCACCGCGATGCCGCTTCCCAGCCGCTCGCGCAGCTGGTCGCCCAGCGTGCGCAGCCCGTCGGCGCCCTCCACCTCCACGGCCGACGCGATCACCTTCGTGCCGTCCACGCTCTGTGCCTCGGCCACCAGCCGCCCCACCACGTCGCCGCCGCCCTGGGTGCGCGCGCGCTCCAGCTGCTTCTGCAGCTCGCGGTTCTGCTCCAGCACCTGCTGCAGCCGCGGGAGCAGGTTCTCCTCGCGCGTCTTGAGCGCCGACGCGACCTCGCGCAGCGTCTGCTCGTCGCGGCGGACGCGCTCGAAGGCGCCGGGGCCGGTCACCGCCTCGATGCGGCGGACCCCGCCCGCCACGCCGCTCTCGCCCACGATGCGGAAGAGGCCGATCTGCCCCGTGGTGCGCACGTGCGTGCCGCCGCACAGCTCCAGGCTGAAGCCGGGAACCTCCACCACGCGCACCTGGTCGCCGTACTTCTCGCCGAACAGCGCCATGGCGCCCAGCCCCTGCGCGTCGGCCAGCGCCATCACCCGGGTGCGCACCGGCTCGTTGCGCCAGATCTCGCGGTTCACCAGCTCTTCCACCCGCGCGATCTCGTCGGGCGACAGCGGCCCGTTGTGGATGAAGTCGAAGCGCAGGCGCTCGGGGGTGACCAGCGAACCGCGCTGGTGCACGTGCTCGCCCAGCACGCTGCGCAGCGCGGCCTGCAGCAGGTGCGTGGCGGTGTGGTTGCGCTCGGTGTCGCGGCGCGTGGGCTCCTCCACCTCGGCGCGCACGGGGGTGGCGGCGAAGTCGCCCTCCACCGGCCCGATGACGGCGATGCGGCCGCTCACCTTGCGCACCTCGTTCACGCGCATGGTCCAGCCGTCGCCGCGCACGTGGCCGGTGTCGCTGATCTGGCCGCCGCTCTCGGCGTAGAACGGGTTCTCGCGCAGCTGCAGCGCGATGCGTCCGTCGTCCATCCGGCGCCATGCCAGGACGTCGGTCTCCAGCCCGGTGGCGCGGTAGGCGGCGAACTCCTGCTCGGCGCCGGCCGCGTCGCCCACCAGCTCCCAGCCGTCGGCCAGCGCGTCGCCCTCTACGCCGATCCCGCTGGCCGCGCGGTCGGCGCGCGAGCGGCGGCGCTGCGCGTCGAGCTCGGCCTCGAAGCCCTCCAGGTCGATCGCATAGCCGCGCTCCGCCGCCATCAGCTCGGTGAGGTCCACCGGGAAGCCGAAGGTGTCGTAGAGCTTGAACACGTCGGCGCCGGCGATCACGCCCGAGCCGCCCGCGGGCGCGAGCTCGTCGAAGCGGCGCAGCCCGGCCTCGATGGTGGCCAGGAAACGCTCCTCCTCTGCCCGCGTGTTGCGCACGATGTAGGCGCGGCGCGCCAGGAGCTCGGGAAAGGTCACGCCCATGCGGTCGATCACCGCCTCCACTACGTCGGCCAGCGTGGGCTCGCGGCGCCCCAGCAGCCACGCGTGGCGCACCGCGCGACGCAGGATGCGGCGCAGCACGTAGCCGCGGCCCTCGTTGGAGGGGAAGACACCGTCGGCCAGGAGGAACGCCGTGGCGCGCGCGTGGTCGGCCAGCACGCGGTAGCTCACCCCGGGCTCGCTGTCGTAGACGTAGGGCACGCCCACGACCTCCTCGGCCCGCGCGATGATGTCGGTGAAGAGGTCGGTCTTGTAGTTCGAATCGACGCCCTGGAGCACCGAGGCCACCCGCTCGAGGCCCGAGCCGGTGTCGATGGACGGCGCGGGGAGCGGGTTCAGCGTTCCGTCCGCGTCGCGGTCGTACTGCATGAACACCAGGTTCCAGATCTCCAGGAACTCGCCCTTCTCCCCCGCCTCCTCGAACGCTTCGACCGTCACGTCGGTGCCGCGCACCCCTTCGGGGCGCATGTCGAAGTGGATCTCGCTGCAGGGGCCGCAGGGGCCGGTGTCGGCCATCTGCCAGAAGTTGTCCTTGTCGCCCAGCTTGAAGATGCGCGCCTCGGGGAGCCCGCTGATCTCCTTCCACAGCTCGATCGCCTCGTCGTCGGTGTAGTGCACCGTCACCCAGAGGCGGTCGCTGGGCATGCCGAACACGTCGGTCAGCAGCTCCCAGGCGAAGCGGATGGCGTCGCGCTTGAAGTAGTCGCCGAACGAGAAGTTGCCCAGCATCTCGAAGAACGTGTGGTGGCGGGCCGTGTAGCCCACGTTCTCGAGGTCGTTGTGCTTGCCGCCGGCGCGCACGCACTTCTGGCTGGTGGCCGCACGCCGGAACCCGGGGTCTTCCATCCCCAGGAACACCTTCTTGAACTGCACCATCCCCGCGTTGGTGAACAGCAGCGTGGGGTCGTTGGCCGGCACCAGCGAGGACGACGGCCGCACCGTGTGGCCGTTGCGGGCGAAGTAGTCCAGGAACGCGGCGCGGATCTCGTCGGAGCGCATGTATCCGTCAGGCAAAGGCGTCGGGTTGAGCGGAACTCGTAACTTAACGGGGTGAAGGGGCCCGTCTCAAGGCCGCGAGCGGGGATGGCTCGCGCCCGCCGTTGCTTTTTGCTTATACCAGATCCACGTGCACCGATGATGGAACATCGCAAGGACCAACAGCGAAGCCTCACGCAGAGCCAGCAGAGTTAGCGGAGGGAACCGCTGTTCTCTGCTGACTCCGCTGCCTCTGCGTGAGACAAGGCTTTTCCCGGATCTGGTCTTATGCCGGATCCGCATGGATAATCGCGGCGGCAGGATCTGCTAAAGTGTCACACAGAGGCACGGAGTGGGATTGCCCCGCGATGGTGGACACCGAGATAAGCCCGTAGGTTCGGGTGAGGAGGTGGACCCATGGGGGAGAAGCGAAGGCAGTACACGCGCGAGTACAAGCTGGATGCAGTTC